>Ga0136643_10000589_pt1 | contig 40643 bp, 33 predicted proteins | sample TergutLab28metaG_FD_96883 | JGI IMG/M metagenome (GOLD analysis project Ga0136643, IMG submission 96883) | Labiotermes labralis P1 segment gut microbial communities from Petit-Saut dam, French Guiana - Lab288 P1 (version 3) (version 3) | ecosystem: Host-associated > Arthropoda: Insects >...
CTCCTTTCATTTAAGCTTCAAATCCTAAAACTTACACATAGTTTTGAATTGACACTGCTATAAGAGGATGGTTTCACTGAAAAGTTACTGTAACCATTTTCCATGCATTCTCTTTTTTAGCCAATGAAAGTCTCTTGGCCAGTTATATTTTAAGTTTAGCTGAGCCATTTGTCTTTTATGTTTTATCAAATCAGTGTTTTCAAAATGGTGGCCTGTAACACCAGTCTTCAAAAAAAAAAAAAAACAGCACTGAGAAAACAACCAAACGATGTGCCTCCCCACTCAGTTTCATTCAGTATTGTGTGGAACCCTACCTTTGTGCCTCAGTGTCTAGTCACAGGTGATGATGTTTTCATAATCAACTAAACTGTGACACAGGCGGCTGCTGTGCCAGACATTCATCACAGAGAATCAAAATTGACAAAAACACATGAAACATAAAATCCACAGTCACGTTCATTTGATGCAAGTTACAAGAAACTTTCTTCTGCAGCTTCTCAAAGCCTGTTTCCTTAGATGAAAATCACATACCTTTACCACACACACACACACACATACACTGGGTTTTTGTGTGTGTGTGTGTGTGTGTGGTGACCTAAGGTGGAGATCTTCGTAAGTCATCATTTGTTTATCCCAACCTAAAATACTGGCATTTATTGTTCAGGATACAGCTCCACTGTAAAATGCATTAGTCAGCATATTATAATGGAAGTTATTATACTCTGTTTAACATGAAATTTCATACAGATGTACATCTGATAATAATAATAATAAACTTCTAAGTCCATAAGAGATCAATTGCATATAAATAACCATACCACAAACTATGCGACTGGAAGTAGGCATTTAAAAATCTTCCCCATGTGATACTGAAAGCATAACAACTAATTGCTGCTTAAGTCACTTGTACTTCATTTCTTATCCATTATGCAATGGACATTTCATGTGGTAATAAAAAAAAGTCTTCTGGTATTCCAGCTGTGAATTTCTCCATGACAGAATCAAGTCCATGCAAAGTTTGGCCCACAAGCTGCCAGTAGCCTGCATTTCCATGGACAGCAGTACAAAGAGTTTCTTCATCACAAAGTAACATTATTTTGAACCAGCAAATGAACATTGCACCTGGGCAAAATCAGGCAAGGTAAGGCAACACACGGCAACGTGTGTGTGTACGTGTATGCACATGTACTATCTCCGCATTCCTCCAGCACCCAATGAAGCCTGTATGTTTGCCCCACAACCTGCAGTTAGCCTTATTTTTCATCCAACGTATTTTTCATACAAGGTACTTTATTTTCTCATAAACTATTATTATTATTATTACTCAAATGAAGGCACACTAAGTTTGGTTAAAGTAATGGGTGTGTGAGAGAGACAAAGATACTATGGGGACTGGTGTAACAGTAAAGCTGCATACACTTCATGCACTAAAAAATCATAAAAAAAATTTCCTGAAGAGGCTACTTGTTACTATGAATGAGCAGTTAAAAATCAGAACTCATAATCAACTTATTTGCTCTTTATTTCTTTATTTTCAATACACATTTCATTTGGCAAGTCAATACACAAATGTGAAACACATCACAACAATGTCCAAAAATGTACAATATGAAGCACTCCCCTCTCTAGACCAGAATACTGCCATGCTTATTAGTTTTCTCAGATGTAATCATTTTTACAGACCTTTATTTACTAATGCCTCAAAATACTGTTTGTTACTGAAGGAAATATATTTGTTTATGAATACAAACTACGTATTCCTTGCTGTTTCAACATAGGCATAACTTGGTGGGTATGGGGTGGGCAAATGCCCCTGCATTATTTTTTCTACCTAAGATTTTTTTGTTTTTGACTACTAAGTTCATGAGGTGCAATTAAAAAACATAAATATTTTCAAAATGATTCTTGTGCTGGTGTAAAAACAGAAAAAAATGAAAAACCTGTGTTTATGGCATGCAGATTAGATGCATCTGAGTTCCTAATTCTGGTGGTCAATTTTACACCCCCCCCTCCAATGTTATTAGTCAAGTTATGCCAACGGTTTTCCATATCTCTTCTAATTTCAGACCATGGCAAACCAAACTTGCCATCACAAGACTATCACTAAAACTAAAGTCATGATACCAAACATACATGAATATGGCACATATAATTGATGTACCAACAAGGTTAGGTACCGAGATTCTATTTCACTAACAGAAACTTAACTTCAACAAAAACATTCAGAGACATAGGTTTTGGGGTTCAGGTTTTCATTTCATTAACAGATACTTGTGCAGGTTACACTTTGATGTTTCATTTTAGTGACCAAGTACAGGGTTTCACATCTCACAGTAATGATTCAAACTTTTACCACACCAAGAAAGTTTACTGTCACACTTCATTTCATCACATTCCACTTACTTCATTTGAAAACCTGTAAATGTCTGCACCATGTCACACAGCCTAAGCTTGTTGGCCACCTTTCTTACCTACAGTTAGAACCATCAGGTATGATACACACCATCATTGTTGGACACCATAAACAGCCCATGGATGCCATTATATGTACTCAAACTTCAATGCCATTCATAATTGCATTAACATGTTAAGTCCTAAATGTTGCTTCCATTACAAATAAAACATTCCCTTGCATTCTTGGTGCATGCACAACAGTAAACAGCTCTGTATAACAAAGGAATTTATTCAGTCACAATATTGTTCTGGACTACATCCACAGCCAGGGTCAGTTGAAAACAACTGCAATCTATACAGCTGCATGAGGCACAGCAATTCAGGGTCCCCTAAAATTTTGGTAGTATTTAAGATTTTGTGTCAGACATATTTTGTATGTCAATTCTTACGCTGCTGTAGCTACAGTGCTAGTTCAGGTATGTTCCTGAGATTTATTTTTGTATTGTACCAGACATATCTTAAACCAGACCTGCCCACAGTGCCTCCCTAGGAATGTGGGACGAATATCTGAGTTCTGAAGTTAGGTTTCACAATGGACTGCAACTGCTGAATGTCCTCTCCTAATTACAAAAACAAATTTATGATCCATAGTTTAACACTACTGGCCTCGATTTTTAAGGATGTATGTCCAAACATCTCCTTTATTTAAACAACACACACCTATTCACATCACAATAGCTACAAATTGTAGGCAGATTTTCATGTAGTCTGAGTGTACATGCAGTGTTTAGACTAACATTCTTTTAACGATGACTATGGTTCATGTATGAAGAAATTAAGTATGTCTGTACAATTCCAGTCAGATGATTAAAAGAATAAATGCAAGGCACCTTTAAATAAATATTACAGTAACTAACTTCATACACCTGTTGTTTCAATCACATATATCAATAACATGTGGCATTTTTAGCAGAGGGTGAGTGTCTTTCCACAGTTTTCTTTTAAATAGAGAAAAGAGTACTGCCATCACTGGTCACAGTGCAGTAGTTGATTCTTACACTCTCTGGCAAGCAGTATCACAGGAACATGAGGAGTCCTATATGGCAGGCAGCATCACTGGTCTCAGTATACCAATGCAGCTATGTGTGGGTCAGTATACTTTGTGAGCAGGTTCCACATTCACCTGGGCACCCTGTACACCATGCAGTACTTTTGTACGGGCAAAATAATGAACACCCCGTAAAGGTTAATGACATGTCTGTATAAGGTTCTACAGCAACAAAATTCAATAAAATCCCTGATAATGGAAACAGAATCAGTCTCTGCTATCTTATTGAACTGTCAAAACCACTTTAAGTAACAGAACCATTACTATACACTGTGCTACTGACATGTGTACTGATTTGCTGAAGTATATAATGAGTTTGAAGGAATGTTCATTTTTCTGTGTATTACACATCATCATCTTGGTTCCAACCATCTTCATAAGACAAGAACCTTCGTTTTGCAGCTGTGTTCATATATGGCCTTAATGCCCATTCTGTATCAGCAGCATCTGCATGGTCCAGTGTTCCCAGTTTGATTTCATATAATTTCAACTGAAATCGTGGTCCGATTTCAGCTAACTCTACATCCTTTCCATTTACTTTCTTGTATGTGTGATGTCGAAATGAGATGTAATCATCATGATTAGCAAAGGTCATTACACGCCGACTATCATCCTTAGGTACAGGAAACAAATACTTCAGTATATTTACAACACGACTGCCAAGAGAAGTTTTGAAGTTGTGAAAAATAAGATGTGGATACTGCTCTGACATAGTGCCCATGTCTGGTATATCATGCCTCATGACAACATCAGTCATGGTGAAGTATGCAGTTGGTCCATAGGGCAGATGACACACAACCAAGCTATCTGGAACACCACGATGTTCATGAACAACAATAAAGTCTGTAACATCATTAGCACGGCAGGCATGGAGAAGCTGCTTCATTTCATAGTTTCCACGATTCATGCGCTGGGAATTAGGAAAGATCAGCCTAAGCTCCTTCACAAACATTTTGAGACGAGATGAAGGATCACGTGAGGTTGTTATCATTATTTTCGGATCTTCAACGCCTGCCCATCTGTACTCGTCATCTTCATGTGTACCACCACTTCCACCGCCTTCTGTACCCATCGTAACAGCAAGTTCTGGACCTTTGTCCTCCCATTCTAACTTTTTTTGAAGATCCAATGCATTCCTTTTCAAATCCGTGTGTAGTATGAGGTTTTCTTCCAAGCACTGTTTTAACCTATCTTTCTTGTCTTGAACTTTTCTTTTCTTTCCCTCAAGTGCCTTTCTATACAAATATTCACGCCTCAAACGTGCCTGGCGTCGCAACATTATTACTGAACAGTGAAGGTGAACAAATGAATGAAAAGTTAATTCCACACTGTAAAAACGCACCGCAAGACTGACTCAGGCAGCACGTGTCCGACAAGATGGCAAAATCAAACTCGCTATCGATTGACACAAACTTCGATACATCAAACTCTTTCTGGAATATTGAGGTTATAATTCAATCACTTATATTTCGTGACAGTTGTATGTAATCAGTGATGAATTATTATACTCGTAAGTTTACATACCTTCTTGTTTCATGCGTTTCTGTTGGAAACTGTCGAATATATCACTGCCATCGCTATTTTTCTTCCTCTTTGGCGTCTTGTCCATGTTTTAGATTTCAATTATATACGACACACTAATTCCAAATGTCTCCCACAATAGTTCGGTGATATTAATGTCTTGTAGCAGAAAAACTAACCCATAAGAGTATAATACTTTAACTTCAGATAATTTTTCTTTTAGCCGTCTACCTTACGCTTCCGATTCCAGCGCAATTCAATCACGGGTACCTAGATTGAGTCATTCGAACGACGAATTTTGAAGTTCTTTCCCATATTCTGTTATCGGTGGCAAGGCTTCGCGGATTAACACAAATTACCTCGAATATTTCTACAATTCTAACCGACGAATGCACATACTTGTTATTTAATTCACAATAGTATTTTTACAAATATCAACTCCTACACGTTTCGGACGTTACTGATCCATCAAACTGGAGTACATTAATTACTGTACGAAACAAGTTAACCGCACTTCTTCTTCTTCTCTGTGCTCGCTTGGACATACAGAAGCTACCATCCATATTCAGTAGCATGTCTGACCGCAGACAAAAATGTGCCATGGATGACAACGATCGGGAGCTGAAGTTCCGAGATATTTATCTGTGCTCGAGTCCGCGATCGTTTGAATTCTAGCGATCGGTTATGGCGTATGTTGTGTGACACCAGCGGTTTTACTATTACTAATCCCAGGTTACTTCTAAGTCTTAATAATGCTTAAATAGGACGGTAATTTTATTTCTACATAATAGAATCAACGTCAAATTTTCTTGTCTAGTCTGTCACCAGTACCAAATTGTCTTTAATTATTGAGATCATTTTCCTACATCTGGGTTTGTGCAAGTGTATAAGAATGGAAGCCACTCACTATGATAATAAAGTTCAAGAGGACTGTAAGAAGAGTATCTCAGAAGCATTAGATCGAAATGAAATACATCAAGTACGTCCAACCAGGATGTATAGTTCAATACAAGACAGACATGAAATCTCACCAATGCGGAGACTACCGGCAGGGCTGCTTTGTGCACAGCAAACAACTGGTCTAGAAGACATCCACGAAGAAGATAATGAAGATGATTGTGCTCATTCAACACTTAATCAGTCCTCTTGCACAACTTTTACACTTCTTCCTTCGCATACTACGCCGCCATCAAAACAAAACAAAGTTCGAAATCCGTTTGATGCTGCATTAATTAAAAGACTTCATCTTCCGATATTTAGTCCATCTGTCTTTAAAAGGGTTATAAGTCCAACACAGGTAAAATATTGAGATACAAAGTTAAATAACCAAGTATTAAATAGCCAAGTGTTATGCCATTACCAGAGCCACTGCTGTCCAACTTGCCACAGCCCTTGTTTTCTAACTTAATACTATATTTCTTCTCCTCCCTAAACTTTGAAATGGCAAATCGTGGGTCGTAATGTCTAATCCATTGCTTATTACGTTTGCTTACTTTTAACGTTTTTTTAAGCACCTCTTCATCACTGTGTACCGAAATGTTAAAGAGGTTAGTTTATTTTAGTTTAGAATAGTTGTGTGCCCTTTAACATGGCAGCTACCCTCCCAACAGATCTCCGTGCCAAAGCTGTGTGTGCTCTGTATTTTCTACATCCAAATAACTTTTCTAGTTCCTTGTGACCTTGGCTAATATTACAAGCCACAGTAGGAGTAGAGGGTGATTCTTTAATTTTTTGCACTGGTTCATGTTTCTCATGTTCCAAGTGTTTTCTTAGCAGTTTGTTTTAAAATGCTTGAAATTTTTCTTTTGCTGTCTTACTAAGAGATATATTTCACAACGTACATAATTATTGTGCATGCCATAAACTGACTTGTGGAGAGTGAGATAGCAAAATAAGTAAATGGATTTTATGGTTTATAGGCTATGCTGGGCAAAGCGTGCTGGTGAGATTTCAGTATCTTTCGTTTTCTTAATTTCTTTGTGAAACTCATTTTTGTTCATTATTTCTTATTCACCTAATAATTAATTTCACACACCATGAAGACACCAAAAATGTAGCAGGTTACACTAAACAACTACACTTTTTGTACTTGCGTCCACAGACAGAATGTGATGAAAGGAGGAGAATGTGTCTTTATCAGAAAGCATTATTAGATGGATGTAAGGCATAACTAACAAATGGAATTTAGAATGCTGCTGACTTCTTCAATATATACGGAGGCAAATTTTAAACAACCCAGACACACAGCAAGCTTAAACCAGACATTTCATTATGAAATATGTTTAGTTTATAACTTAGCAAATGTTGGAGTAGGTGTTGGAAATGATCCCCTTCAGTTCTGAGACATTCTTGATGCCTGGTGATCTGATTATAAAATACTGTTTGAAGTTCTTGCCTGGATATTGCCAATACTGCGTAGCAAGTTTAACAGCAGCTGCATGTAAATTTTATGTTTTTCGTGGCATGCATTTTCTTACATTCCATATTTTAAAACCAACAAAGTGTACTAATTAAAATACAATAAAACAGATCACAAAACACTCTTTGTATTAGATTGCAGCTCCGACACATTTCATCACCAAGGTGCTATCATCAGGGAGTTTTTCAGCAGCAAAGGTTTGTGGGTCCAACAAGTATTCCAGGCGCTATTCGCCCTTACTTCCGCCATAAATGTTAGAAGTCCTAAATGGTAAAACTCCAGATTACACTTCAACAAGTACATTCCTACATTGCTGCAACAACAATACCACAGTGATGAGCCTCCTCTATTTAACATTCATAGTGGTTTATACTTCTTGGGCTGCACAGAAACATTCATATTAATATATGATCCATACATATCTCAACCAGCTGAAGCATGCACTGTATCCCATGTCAAGGTATAAGGTGTACAGTTGACATGGGATGTAGTGTACAGTACACTATGTACTTTGACAAGGTATACATCACACACTTCAGCTGGACGAGACCCTTTTGGATCATATATTGATACAGATGTTGGTGTGCACAGCCCCGGAAGTATAAACCGCTATAAATGTGAAAAAGAGGGGTCTTATCGGTGTGTGGTATAGTTGTTGTAGCAATGTGGAAATATACTTGTTGCTGTGTAATCTGTAGTTTTAACATTTTAAGACTGTTAATTTTTATGATGAAAGTATGGGCGAATAGTGCCTAGAATACTTGTTGGACCTACAAACGTTTGTTGCTGAAAAACTCCCTGATGGTAGTACCTTGGTGCTGAATCATGTAGGATTTGGCACCTGATATGAAGTGTGTTTTGTGATCTGTTGTATTGTATTTTAGTTAGTGTATTTTATTGGTTTTAAAAATATGGAGAGCAGCTGCATGGTTTGCACACCCACCACTGCTGACTGTCAGTCCACTAACATGTGGTTTAAAGCCGATAAATGTACGTTGAATTCTAACAAAAAGTTTCTAGTAACAACAACCCTTCTGTTGATCTGAGCATAGGATATGGTAATACAACAATTAAGGAAGCAGGAACAGCCAAATCTCATAGTCTACAAATTGAGTACAACATCAAACAGTTAAGTTCCAGGACTGATGCTAACATACCAGTATGTTTTGGTGCATGAACCTGTTTTAGCCCATTTATTTTAGTTTACATTATAACTGCCAAGTGTTAGTAAAAAAAAAAAGTTCTATCTTAATCTCTTTCCACCCCATGCATCAAATGCATTGTTTGTTGTCATGGAACAATGAGTGAACATTATGTTCTGTTTCAAACTGAGTAAAACAGCTACAGAAATGCACAAAATTCTTGAATCTGTTTATGGAATGAAGGTGTATCTTGTATGCATGTGTTTGAATGGTTTAAGAGATTGGAGGGGTACATGACTTTGAAGATTATCAAAGGACTGTTCAACTGTTAACTCCTCAAAATCTGGGGATTGATGCAGACGTTTGAAATGGTGATCAAGTATTGTGGAATTACCATAACGTTTATGGAGGATCAAGGCACATTAACTGAGATATTATTTGTAATATTCTTTATGAATTTTGTGAAAGAGGAAGATCCGTGCGAAGTTTGTTCCACACAGTTTTACAGGTGAATGAAAGGAGCACAGCTGCAACATGTGAAGTCTTCATCTGTACCTATCATACCAACATACACTTCCTCAATTGCAATGTTATCTAGCAAGAGAACTTTGGAGCATGTAATGAGTAACAGAATCCTCATCGGGGCACAACAAATTTTGCTTTCAAAAGTCGAGGATCTGAATGATATTGATAGCCTTTTATATACACAGGGTGTGGCACACAGGGAATCAGTGCTGACAAATAAACAGTGATAAGTGAATTCAATATACAGTTGCTGGAAAGATTATTGATGGGGACTTTAGGAGTGAGGCCACAGCTCTGAAAGAAAAGCTGTCGATTTCTTTTGGAAGGCTTTCCTGGCAAATAAGTTTGTGGTGCAGATCTGCCATTCAGCTTACACACTTGACCTCACACTAGGCATTGTTTTTGTTTTCCTGAAGTGAAAACTGCCCCCAGAGGAAGAAAATTTGCAGATATCAAGGACATCAGTAAGAATATAGCTCTTACAATAAATTCAGTTCTTTGGACACCTTTAATGACTGTTTTGTAGAAGTTGTAGAGAGATATTACAAGTGTGTCACATTTGAAGGAATACATGTTCCTCTTATTTCATGCATATTGTCTATTATTGTAGACAGTCCCAGAACTTTACTGTTCTGTGTCATATCATTTAAACTGGAAAGCACAAATTTAAATTTGAAAGCACACATTGAATATATGTTTCCTCATTCAAGGGGTGCATGCTGTGTAGTGAGGACATTCAGAGCTTCCATAAAAATAGGAAATCTAATTTGGGGGGGGGCTGATTTTCATTCCATCACAATCTATGGAACAATCTTTTGGGAAAATTTAACAGATACCAGGAAGGTATTTTACACTCAAAAAGAAAATTGTTAGAATAACTGCAGGCGCTTACGGAAAGTAACTTGTAGGGAATTATTTCCGAAGTAATGTAATGTAATTTATTTGCGTTCTATAAATCCAAATTAGGATACAATCCTGTGGATATAGACATTGTCACATACATACTAACATAATATACATACTGTTGGAAGAATCTTAGCTATAAATAAAGTACAATAGTAAAACACCTAAAACCAATTGTCAATACAATTTTCAATGGAATATCTCTGATAATTAAAATATTCTTTACTGTTATAAAAGGAATTTATGAGTAAAAACCTCTTTAAAGCATTCTGAAATGGTACTATCTCATTAGCTAAGTCTTTGATGTTGTGAGGAAGGTTGTTAAAAATTTTAATTGCTGAGTAGTACACTCCCTTTTGGAACTTGGAAGTTTTATATTCTTCCTCTTGTCAGTGAATTCTTACTCTCAATATTAATATGTGTTGGGGACAACAAAGAAAGTTTCCAAGCTAATTCATATATACCCAATATAAGCACAGCATTCTCCAAGGACTGTCCTTAGTAAGTATCAAAACATAATTTATCATACTGAAATCAAGTTATTCAGTAACCTTCCTCTACTCAGTAGCATTTAAGTCACAACATAAAGTACATAAATCATTTTTACTGTGTACAAGAATTTACCTGAAATGATTATTCTAAACTGTCTTAAAAGCATGCAAGAGAGATGGTAATAGTTCCATGTTAAAAAAAAGTCCTGTTGCCATAACATTAAATAGGTATTGAACATGCTTTATGTTTGTTTCTGATATGAGTACTTTAACACTGTAAATAGTTATTATGCAGAGACAGGTGTGTTTATTGTAACATGTTTTGCATCCTTGGGTTAGTTCAATGAAGGTTATGTGTATTGAAATAAACTATATGTTATCCTATTCTGTTCTTGTGTTTAAATTTCTGACATTTTAAATTATTCATGTCATATTTGATACCTGTCACATGCTGTGGTTGAATGTTAAATCTTTTTATGTAATTGTGATTGATTTGTGGGTTATAGCTAATCAAATGTGCATGTTATGTGTGGTGGGATTATTGTGAATAATGAATTAAGGTTATGTAAATAGCAGGCATAGTGTATTTTTTTTAAGATACTCTCCCACATTTTGCATTTATGGACTGACAGCAATTACAGAAACACTCAGAGTAGTTGGTCTTGGGACTGAGATGTGAATCTGAGGCTTCTGTCATATGGTGCATGAGTACTAACTATTCAAACATGGCATTCAGTTTTGCTTATTTACTATTTATTTTTTATCAGGTGTTTTTCCATGTGCTGTATATTAATCCCTTCTGTGATAATTTTTGTTTAAAGGAGCATCTGCTGTTGGAATATTTTCTTGATAACATATAATTTTTGTTCCTGAAAAGCCATGGACCTTGAACTGTTGAGAAATATTAGGAGTTTTTTCTTTCAGTGATTGAAACACAAAATAAATCATGTTCAATAAAATGATTTTTGCTTTTAAGTAAAACAGCACATGTGTTGTAATGAAAAGTGCTAACATAGTGTCTGCTGATCAATGTGTTTGAACATGATTATTATTTATGTCTTTGTGATTGTTTCTGAAGGTTTAATTTTGCTTACAGCAAACATGTTTTGTTATTTTCATGAGGTGAATCATATTCAGTTTTCCTTGTTGACAGTTATGGACTGTTCATTCGACTTTCTATTTTATTGATAACTTAGTAGGTTTAGATACCCCAAGCAACTGTAAAGATTTCAGTTATTTGTAATTTTTTTATGTGAGGCTGAGCAGTTCAACTCAAGATTTCACAGTCATATGTATGATTGAGCACCTTACTTGCCTGCTTGCTTGAGATCTGTTTAATTAATTAATACTAATTGTAAGTATTGCTATTATGGACTAAAACACTTTTTTCACTTTTTGTTATCAAGTATGCACAAATATCCAATATTAAGAATAGTTTAGGCTTATAACTTGTAAGTGTTGGGTGATGTACTCATGTTTTCTTGCAAAGTTCAATCACTTCTTTGTCAAATACGAAGACTTTATTTTTGTGAAAGTGTGGCAAACCACCCAGCTTTCCACAAAATTGTGTCATTATCCAACAGTGGAATTGCATGTCTCAACAACCCACCATGATAATCAGTACATTTCAGCTGTAATGTGTGTTTTGTATGATATTGTAGGATACCCAGCAGTTTTCCTGGACCATTGAAGATGTAGCAAAGATTCAGCCAGCACCAATTGAAGAATATCAACTGCAACAGTATGAACAGGCTGTTGATTCAGAGACAGAATTGAAGGCACAAGAAGCAATTGATCAGTAAGGATATGTAATATTCAAGCTTTATTGTGTCCAGTTCATTATGCACCTATTATCCCAGGGCTTTTATTTTAATAGATTCTCTCTTGATTTGTTACTTTTGGGGTTTTTAGTATTGTAGGAAGTAATGTTTCAGGATTTGAGACGTACATGTTGGGAGAAAGAAGGCCGAAGATGACCATAATTGTTTCTTACTTTAGTTCTTCGAGTAATTTGCTCTGTTTTATAACAGTATGCCGAACAAAATGGCTTTGACATGCAGGGTTAATGACAGTGCATGGCCAGACTTACTTCAGGGGATGAATCTACACTACAGTAAATAAAATTATATTATATGAGTGTAGATCCTCTGTGGCATGGTTTCCTGCAGATTAAAAAAGTGCTCACAATTCCCATCTTGAGCTGTTGGATGTTGCACTTGTGAACAGTGATTGCCTGACTCGCTGGAAAATTCTAAGTGTCATAGGAATTATCCAAAATCCATCCTGTATTCCTTGTTGCAAGTCCTGGATGTTATTGATTACTGTAGCATAAACCCAAGACTTTAGATGCCACGATAATACTCATTTCCCTGCAGAATGTCTTACTCTATTCATTTTCTTCCATGAATTTGGACAGTTTGGACATATTGTGTGTTTGTAATCTGAATTTTGAAATCATTATTTAGTACACTTTCATTGCATAATATTGAAATCTCTAAATACTATAATTTCTTCTTCAGTTATTTCTGCAACACTCACGTTGTCTGTAGTCCTTGGGGGCCACAGGCACCAGAGAAGACATCATCATTATTGGTGGATACAAACGGCCATTACAGTTCAGATAAACAGACACCATTAAATAGCAGGGATGATAATGGAGAGGAAGCAGTATCTGGAGACATCAGCTGCAGTGTGTCTGTAAAGAAAGAAGGTGAATCACATTATTGATAAGAATGGCTATTTCTTGCATATGATCACTGGCTGAGCTGAACAAATTTATCCTACTTTCACCATGACAAATATACATATTTTGGCCCTAAAGTGGAAAAATATATCATTCAGTGTGTGCCATTTTGTATTATTTCTAATCTAATTTACAGTTTGATTTTATATTTTGTCCGGACACTGGTTATGCTGACATGTGTTCATGGTTTTTCTCAGTTCCTCTAGGCAGATGCTGAGATTTTACCTCAACATAAACCATGATCACTTCCTTCCATGTCCTTCCCCATTCACTAATCTCAATCCTGTCACCCCTTGCTGCTTTGTAACTCAAACTTCCAACTGTATCATTAACCCTTTTGCAAAGTCTGCTGAAGCCATAGCCAGTAACACGCATAGTAATGGCAGCCATCATATTCTTGTCTTTTCAAAGTGCACCAGGCATTTAATTCCAGTGAAAAAGGGTTAAACAAAGTTCTTGTTGGTTATATTTAATGTGTATTGATTGATATGCATAAAGAAACATATATTTATGTTTAAATTTGAACTTAAACATTTGTGTTTGCACTTAATTTCAGTTTGATTTTCTTTGAGAAGATCCCTTAGATTGTATAAGACTAACAGGTTATTGGAACCTTGATAGCATAGTAAGTATAGTGACTAGGCTATAAGCTGGACAATCAAGGAATCATGGTTCATTCCCCTGCTGGGGTGAGAGATTTTTCTTTCTCTCCTCAGCATCTAGAATGGCTCTGGGGCCCTCCAGCCCTGTATTTAGTGGGTACCAGCAGCTCTTTTCCCACAGTGTGAAACATACCACTTGCCTCTGTGTCGGGCTGAGGTGAAAAAAAAAATGGCTTTATACAACACTATCCCATATGCCTTATTGATGTGTTGAGGGACTAACTTTACCTTGAACAATGCCAGTAGTCATGTGCTGGTAATCATCATTTTGCATGTATAAATGTAGATTCCTATTCCACTATTTTGATGTATGTTCCGTGCATCTTGTAAAGTTTATTATCCAGACCAACAAATGCAAATGAGCAATTTTCAGTGATTCTCTTTCAGTTCATGTAAGAAGACTCTTGTGTGTTATGTTTTGCAGCATCAACCCAAACTGTGTTAACATTACCACCAGAATTGCCACCAGTTTTGGAAAGTGCTCTGAAGCCATACTTCACATTTACTGAGGTATGATATGCTGTTCCATCCTCATAGTGTGGTATGGCAAGACATTGATTCCAAACATTCAGTAAATGTGGACACTGCAACCTCAGCTTCATTAGATTGGAACAATAATCAAAGACGTTTGTCTATTTGGTGCCCATTCGCCTTCTTCTTTCCACTTAGAGGTAGACCTTTAATGTCTGAATGGGAAATTATTTTGTAATTACATGTAACTCTTACTGGATGAAAGGGAAAACATTGTCCTACTCAGGTGCTGGCATGGACATTTAAAACAAAAATAACCCTGGCAATCAGCAGCTACATTGTGATGTAATGGTCAGACAGTAACAGTTAATATGTCTGACATAGTAGTGTGGAGCTTTACAAAAGCTCACATTTGCAGAGGTGGTAATCATGCAATTTTAAAAAAAATGTATATGTGTATGTGTGTGTATATATATATATATATATATATAGTCAACAAATTTTAAGAAAATAAATAGGGAGAAAGTTCACATTTTTCTCCCAATTGGTAAATCTTTACCAGCCTCTTTGGTTCTCTTCCAGGCTGGTCAAGTATGTGCAAAAAAATCCAGCCTCAGAATTTGGTCCATGAAATTTAAAATATATTAAATGGGGGTCCATTAAGTCAAGGATCCACTATTCGTGAATTCAGAATTTCTGTGTAACTATGTTTTTATCCCACGCAATAAGGGTGCATGGCACAGAAACGGACCCTGTTGTTTATGATTCAGTACATGTTGTAGGATCCCTATGAAGGCACAGATGAAGCCAACCTGAGTGCAACAACATTGAGAAGAAAGTTGTTTTTCCATGAAGAGAACAATCAAAAGATGTCATTGTCTCCTGGTAGATCTTCACCCTTTTCCATGCAAGTAGAATGCCAAATCAGTAGTCCAGCACAAAGTGGTCTCTTGCTACCAACATCCTCCAGGGTAAATATCAAAGATATATATGAATAGCATTTCTCATTGTATAGATGTCAGAGTAATTTCTAGTGTGGTTTGCGGTGTCATTTTATGTCAACAGCATCATGTAACATGGATTTCTAGTAGTCATAGTACTTCAGAAACACTGTTAAATACTGTTTTATGATCATTTGAATATCATTTCTGCCTACCTGTTCAAATCTCGTGCCACTGTATGGTAACTAGAGCTTTGTTACCCTTTAGCATTTAACACATAATTTACAGTTGTTTGCAACAAACTACTTTAAGTGATGAAATTCTTGATTATATGTTACAGTGTTGAGAGGCCATTACTACTACTGACCCATGTTTTTGAGGTCTCTGATTGCAACCATGAGTAAATTCTGTTTCTTTATCAATTTCTTTTTTTTATTATTTTTTTTTATTATTATTTTATTAGATTCTAAGCCCTTCTGCTCCATTAATTCGTAATCGAACGTATGGGACCCCACACTCAGGTTCCAAGCTTATTACATCACCAGAAGTGTCACCAATTGGTAGTGTTCAGCAAAATAAATCCATTACACGCCTGAGCTTCAGTGAAAGAATGATGTTAATGGACAGTTCACCATCATTTAGACCTTCTGTTTCTCCTCTGGGTAAGTGTGAATGTTTATGCTGATACACTACTCGTTCCAGCGCTGGAACAGAGTAGGTTGTGTCCCTAAGTAATATTTTTGCATAATAAATTTGTATTTTGCATACCCAAAATGTCCCCTTGCAGGTACTTTCACAGAGGACATTCTTTTACAAAGGAATTACATCACTCCTGTCCTTCATTTTAAATAATATATTAACATTTGTTTCAGTTATAAAATTTATAATGTTCTTAACTTGTATAAAGCTTACTGAGTTTCAGTGGGTAATATCATGGCCCAAGAGATTTTTCTACACATATGTAATTCATACTAATATTTCTTCAATCCAGAAAAGTATGGAAGTATTTTCAAGGTACCTGAATGCTCTCATTTTTTAGGCATGTTAACAAAATTGTGAAACACGACCATTAGTCGTATCATGTCTGTATGTCCACCGTCTGCATGCAAGAACTCTGCTCTCACTAGGCAGATTTTCATGAAATTAGGTATTGAAGTGTTTTTAGAAAATCTGTCAAGAAAATTCAAGTTTCATCAAAATCTGGCAGAAATAACATGTTCTTTACATGAAGACCAATATACATTTTTGATCATACCTTTCTCAGTTCTTCGTAGAATGCGAAATGTTTCAAAGTTTGTAGAGAAACTCAAAAAACACATTTTATGTTCAATAACTTTTTCTGAAGTGGGCCGAGATAGCATAGTTGGTATAGCAATTTTCTACAGCCTGGGTGGTCCAGAGATCAAATCCCAGTGGGGGCAAGATTTTCCACACGCATTCAGACCGGCCCATGAGGCCCATCCAGCCTCCTATACAATGGCTACTGGGTCATTCCTGGGGGTAAAGCAGCTGGGGTGTGGCAACCACCCACCCGCATCCAGTGCCAAAGTTAAAGAAAGTGTATATCTATACCTTTACTTCCCCTTTGGGCCTTTGTGGCCTATTCTAGGGTGAACTTTATGTTTATCTTTCCACTTTTTCCAAAAATCATGCTCTTTATACAATAATGTGGAGAAATATTTAAGAGCTGGACAGGCCACAGATGACAATACAGTAATGCGCTTTGCATGTTGGATATCTAAGGTTGCAAACACACACTCAGAATATGCAATACTTACTGCTCTTCCACTGCAACAATGTTTAGACAAGTACATGTCAGTGGTACATTATATGTACATTGCCTGTCTGTTACTTCAGAAAACTGACCCACACATCTCATTAAATGAAAAACTATATTTTTCTGTAGGTGTTCAGTAACTTTATTACAACATTTTTCATAAATATTCAGTCATCTGACAAAACTTCCTTTATGTGGCCTATCTTTAACATAAACCTTAACATTTTGGAGCAGTTAAACACCATGTGTCAAAATGATTGTCCTTTTAATTTATTGATTGTCATTGTGAAGACAGAAACAACATGGGATGCTGGTGATGTTTCGTATGAAAGGAAGGGAGTTTTACCTGGTTCCAAGTTAATTTAGGGAATGAAAATTCATTCACCTTTCTCACTGCTAGTTGTTACTCCAGCATCAGTGAAATGTGCTTGCAGTCCTTTGACTACCAACCTTGTTCCATTTAACAAGTCCATATTATTCAGCAACATGATAAAAGGACCCACTTTTAGCTTCATTAGGTGGAGTCCCATTATAGATGGCATTGCTGATTAAGGAATTTGATGGTTAAGTCATTTTTGTCATGAGAAATCATTGTCACTCATTACTCACAAAAATATTTCTCTGTTTCATGACAACAGCTTTATGGTGAATTGTGATTCATTGTACCATGGCAGCATATCTGTTTGCCTTCATCCTCACCTGGTAATCATGGCAACCGTGCCGGATGCTTGACTGTTTCTTCTTAGCTCATGCCTCACAAAGAATGCTTTGGATAACCTGTCATGTGATGAGCCACTGTAATATTGATGCACTATTCCACAACCTCTTTCATAAATTGTATTAATCCCATTTATAGAGGTGCTGCCATTTGGTTCTGCTAAGTTGTATTATATGCTCAGTGTTCATCTGTTTCTCCTGCCTCATCCTGCACCTCACAGTGAACACACCCAGTCCCCATGGCAACCAGGGTACGAATCACTTACAGCAAGGGCATGACTCACATGCGATATTATAGTATGTAGCAACATGAGTCAGCTACAGTGTGGACTGTAATTGTTTTTTGTGGAGCTTGTTTTCTGTTGCAGGAAGTGAAGTGTGATTAATCTGTCTTTATTGTATCAGGTACAGTTCCTATTCAACAGGAGGATGATTGCTGTCCTAGTCAGAATTACACGCATTTTCTCCTACCCAGCTCCTCCTCTGCTGTGGTAACACTGGAAACCTCTTCACCAGTTAAAGGAGAAACAGAATCCTTGAACTCTACTTCAGCGATGATTACATCAGAAACATCTACACCCATCAAAGGAAAGTGTCTTCCAACTACTGAAGATATTTCCATGGAAAATCTTTATTTTGCACAGCTTCAGAAGAAACTAAGAGAGTTTGAGAATGCTGATAATCATATAAAAGAGGGAGATTTAACAAATCTGAATAGCTTTACCTCACATTCAACAGAAAATTCACTGTCAAATGGTAGCAATATGCACAGCCATGACACAGGTTATCAGACTAGTAGTGTAAGCTGTAATATGACCAGTATAAATGGTGGGGCCACTTCTGCATTCTCATCCCTTATGTCTGTTTCCAACAATTGGAACAGCATGCATTTGAAATCAGTAGGAGATAAGCGTGTTGGTTTATCCAATGATGAATTTGGTAACAATAAATATAATGTTGCCAACAGAGACTTAACTGTGGCACTGCAGGATAACAGCCTGTGGCTTCCAGGCTCAATGCACATTGTATCCTCAACACCAACAAAAGCATCTGATAAAGGATGTGATTGAATTCCTTATCATGCAGTATTGGAAAATGTTGAAAGTATACAGACACAAAGATGGTTTAATTGTAAGGACATTAATGGTTTGTTGTGAGAGTGTAAAAAAATATATGAATCTTAAAGTGGCTATTCAAAAATCCATTCAAGATCTTTTGGGAAGTAAGGTCCCTTCAATGTCTGATAATAGAAATAGGCCTTATGTTGTGTTTAAATTTATTTTTACATAGATTTTACTGTTACCGTTATTTGTTGACATAAGTTTACACCTTGTAGTATTGATTGATGTAATATATTATGGCTGGAAAAACATACAAACAACTAAACATTTATGTAAGCAATGGGAATTCAGCCATATACCACTACAGCAAGAAACGTACTTTGTGGGCACTTAGAGACCATTTGCCGTGACTGTAGCAGCATTGTTCCAGTAATATTTGAAGAAGTAAAACTGTTGTATGATATACTTCACTGAATTTGCAAATTGTGGAGACTGGACTGAAATTTGACAAGTAACTCAGTGCACTGCCAAACTTATGTTCCTTCTTGGTATTCATATTGCCTTCACCTAAACTTGTAATATGTAAGCTCAGTTTACTTTTTTATGCACTGAACTGGTGGCAAGAACATTGATGGCATTGTGTGAAGTATGGACATGTTGTTACTTTCTGTATCACCTGCTAATAGTTCTGCCTGTGGATGTTTATTGGCTTCTGCATGCTTCTTTGTGTCAAAAAAACTGTGTGAGTGTGTTGTGTTATATTGTGCATGTATTTGAACTGGGGTTGGAAAACTTGTACATGTGAAACTGTTTATTTTGGGCCACACTGGTCATTTAATTTTACCATTTTGCTTCAAGTTGTATGTGAAATACACTAGGCATGTTTCATTAAATTTCTATTGAATAGTAACTTGTTAATGAAAAGATAAATAACCTATATTGAAACACTTTTTGTTTAGGTGGAACAGTCTGGGAATCTGGGGATTTTTATTTCAATTCCAAAAAATATGCAACAAGCTGCACTAATCTTTGAATCACATAGTTGAGTTTACTATAGTCTTCTTGGGGGGAGGGGGTAACATAAACCACTCTTGATGACAGTGCTTTAACCAAGCAACAAACTAACTCCTTGAGAAGCTAATATTTCTTCCGGCAACAAATTCCTTGCATTTTATGGATCCCGAAGGTTCATTTCCATGGTCATTAGAGCCTGCCACTTTTCTCTGCCCTCCGATCTAGTCCATGTCTTCCCACCTGATTTCTTTCCTTAAGATCCATTCTAATCTTATCCTTCCATTTACACCTAGATCTTCCACATGATCTCTTTCTTTCAGATTTCCTGACCAAAACTCTTTATTAACTTCTCCATAACTTTAGTTCATAGAATAAGACATTCTCATATGTGTGAATGAACCATTCTTGTTTTGTTAGTTGTCAACAGTATTTAGTTCGTCTAGAATATCTGCAGTTATAAGTCACCTGCAGGACTCTTCAGTTACTTTTAAACAACAGAGTGAAGTGGGATTGGCTGTACAATCTTCCTTGCTTTATTGACTGTTTTAGCAGTTTTATGCTGGGACCCAACAACACATTGCAGTAGACATTGTACTCCAATCACAGTAAATGTTTCTGGCAAGGTATAATGTTGACTGGTCATTTGCCACCAGCCAGGAATGACTAAACAGTGCTGATTACAGCACTGTGCAGTCTTAGGGAGCTGAGGTGTCAAATGTCTGAATCTGTCTGTATCTTTAAAAATGAACGCATGCTGTCATCCTTTAATTTCTCCTGTCTTTGTTTTCATCTTCAAACTTTATTAAAATTATTTTATTGATATCTCTAGCAGTAATTTGTTGGTTGGATATTTATTATTATGTAGTGCTTTAATATCTAACAACCAGCAATCCACTACCATTAATATGAAGAAAGTCTGATGTTTATTTGTGTCACCTATTATATTCTGTCTTTGGAAAACGGATCTCTTTCATAAAGTCTCAGGTTCATGAAATACTCTAATACAAGTCATTTATTTTTGAAAAGGCCATTGACATTTTGAACTATTACACCATTGAAAACAGCAAATGAAATTCAGAATAAATGCAGTTAAACCACAAGTGTAAAAAATGAAAACCATAAAGTAGAGATGGCTGAGCTCCAGCAATTCTTGAAGTCTTGTGTTAAATTCCTATGATGAACTTCACATATAAGTGCATAGGCACACTACTGTTTGTCAATTTTTATTTTTATAACAAATATTATAATGCTTGTGGGTGATTTTGTGTATGATATGGAAGTTGTACATATTAAAATGAATTGTGTTGTGGAAAAAAATGTGTTCTTCAACCACTTTATTGTTGTAGTCTTAGATACAATTTCTAACAAGGAGGAGACCTGTATTAATGTGTACAAAGGCTAAAAATGAGAGCTGAGCAAACTGTCATATTATAGTACATGTGTCTGAGCCCAGAGTCTTGCGATACAGGTTGAACCCAGGTCCATTGCATAACATGTTCATTATTGATGAAAATTTTTTGCTGTATCTTAACAGCTGAATAGTTTACCTTAAAGTAAGGTGTCTTTGATCAGAACCAGTCAAGGTTAGGGAAATATTTAAACTGCATCAAAATATGTATTATAATTATTACAAAATGTGTGCTCTGTGTATGCAGTTGTTACTTTGTTGTTGTTATTTTACTGTCTTAGTTCTCGTGCGTTTTTATGTGTAATGTCAATTATAGGATTTTTGGTGAATGCTGTGTATGAATGTATTTCGAACAAAGTTTCCATGGCCAAATTAAGGTATTACCCTAGCATTTATCTGGATTATCCTGACAAAATCTCAGGATAATCCATCTCCAGGGCAAGATACACCTTTGTGGTAACATTCCAGATTCTTCATAGGCCTGTTTTATAAGTTTATTATTATGTTGTTGTTGTTTGTTGTTGTCGTCATCATCATCATCATTGTCGTCATCTCTTGTCACTGGCTTTTTCTCCCTGGTACTTTTCTTGAACCATTGGTGATCACCTGTGCACAGACTTAAATTTCAGTTTGCAGTACTTTCTATATCATGTGTGATGTTTCAAGTACAGCTGTCTTTTGTAGTAAATCTATTGAATGTTTTCCTTGTACGGCTTCCAAATTTTTCCTTGAACCCTTTGATACTATTCTGTTGGCTCCATTTGTTACTGGTATAATCATACATTTTGTATTCCACATTTGTTGCATCTGTGTACATAAACTCTTGTATTGTAGTTTCTTTTCTGCTTCCTTTTATGTGACATTTTTGTTCACTGGTTTTGCCACATCTATCAGTATGCATGTTTTCTCTTTTTTTGTTTTTAATTATTATATGTTGCCTATTTGCCATAACTTCTGTATCTGTGTGCACCCTTTGATTCCAGAGCACTGTCACATCTTCATGCTCGCGTGTATGTGTGTGTTTGCATACCATTAGGCTGTCATTTTGATGCCTAGTGCTTTGAGTTTTGAGTTATCATCTTGTCCCCTAAAAATGTTCTACAGTACTTACAATTCAAAGCCTTACCAGCCAAGTGTGCATTCAGACCCCATGCAGAGCAATATTATACATGTGCATTTTCCATCATACCTGTTTATATGAAATTATTTCCATTATCATCCTCTTTCATTGCTGACTTGTCCACATTTACCTTTATCATGTAACTCCTCAACCATGAAATGCATCTTTTGTCAATTACTTTAATTCTCTCTAACCACAATTTCTGTAGATTACCCATATGTATTCCTAATTCTTGAATTTAGTACTCTGCAACAGTCTTCATAACAGGCAACCCCTACTTTTTTACATAAGTTGTTAATGGAAATGTGTACAAAAGTCAATATAGACTCATGTGTTACTAGGTGGTTCCATTCCCAGAGACCTAAAGATGTTATAAAATCTCCAATTGTGGTGTTACTAATTAACCTATCATGTTTACATGATGATTGGGTGTTGAGATGGAGTGGTGAGTACATGGAGCTCTATCTGTACTTCTCCATATGCCTTCATGGTGTCAACAGGGAGAGTTCTGCTATACTCTTTTAGAAGTCTGTGGTCCATTTGGTGGATGTGTTAATCCAAGGCAACAATCAAGCATAAGAAGAACACTGCTTGTTTTATGCTGCCTGTACTAGTCAAATTATGAGGAAAAATTATGCACACTATTGCATGCATTGGACAACCATAGCCACAGTGCTTCAGCATTGAATGTCCTGCATAATATTATGTCAATAAATGATTAATTTGTCCCAGCATTTCCATAACTACACTGCCAGTGCCTTGCTTGCTGAAGATAGACCTTGGTAGTCTGTTTTCTCCAAATGCTCTAACCTTCTGACCACAGGCCACCTTGAAGTAGTATGACCGAACTTTTTTGTCCTAAGCCTTTTATTCTCAGGCTCTTATTTGTCCATGTACTTCACCTTTATCTGTCGTATGTTGCATTCCTGCAAGAGTACATGTATGTGGTCTCTATCGGTTCTAATATTAATGCCAACAGTTAAAATTTGGCTGCCAACCCAGGAGTGTTTAAAAACACCTAATTTCTTGTGGTAGACAGATTTATGTGGAAGCTGCTGATATTTACAGTTTTGTGTATTAACTCTATCCTGTAATGTGTTCTTTACCGGATAGTGTAAGTGTACAGTGTTTATTTATCCCTTATGTTTGCTCTGATGTTTGTTGATATGTATTTCAGAGCATAAGTTCTTTGTTCATTCAGTTTGTACTGTATATATATGGGTGTACTCAATGGCATCTTCTTTTCATCACATTTGCTTTAAAGCCAAAACCCTTAATTAATGGACTTCTTTATTATGCACTGAAGCACTCAGCGATCTCCTTTCATTATATATGATTATTACATAGTACACGGCATTGTGGCATTTTCTTTTCTTATCCCATATGTATTTCATGCTATAAAGAGTTCCTGTATTTTGATCTAGCTTGAAATATCACATTTTCAGGTATCTGAAGCCTCTGCATACTTTGCCATTTCTGTGCTTATTGCACATATGTATACTTATGCACAGTCAATGAACACAGTCAGTACAACTAAACAAAATCAACAGAGCAGTTGTTCTTGAAAATTTAATATTTGCACACTTAGCTGGGATATTTCCTATGTGTTATAGCAATACTTTTCAACTGGTGATATGCAAATCACTGGTGGTACATCAAGTCCTGAACCACATTGGTAACCATACCTGAGATCATTCATTCTCACAGCACTAACTATGAAGATGGTTGTCTTTTGGGATTTGACAGTGTGTAGTTTTGTAGATAAATATCAGTGTTTCAGAGAAACACTCCCTCCATCTTCAGGGTATAGTGGACTCTTCCACCCTTAAGTGAAGATGGAGGTGACGTGTTTATGAATCAATGCAGTGTCACGTTCCAGAAGACAACAGCTGTCAATGATCATACTTGTCACCTCCAAGTTCCCAGAGATTCCCCCTCCCCCTGATGTTACTGCATGACAGTCACCAACCTATGCAATGGAAATGTACCCAGTCTGAAAGTATATGATGAGAAGTATAAATTATATTATGTTTCCTAAGAATTTCTTAAATTCATGTTCCTGAACACTGCCAGAAATACTGTGATAACATTTGTGCCAGTAATAGCTTTAAACATATCTCATATATCATGACAGAGGATTAATGTGTAAAATACAGCACGTGTAGCCATATCATATTCACAATAATTAGAATGTTGTGAATACATTAGTAATGTAAAAACTGCCCACATTAAGTTTTATTGAAAACATTGTACATCATTATGTCATCTTCCTAAGTTAAGATTTGCGTCATGTTAGATTAAGAAATGTCAAGGTGGTCTGCTTGTTGTATTTCATAGTCATTTACATGTATGGTGACAAATATATTTCTTGCTCATCTTACCCCCAGATCAAATGTCAGATACAATTAATCATTATTTTTATAAATATTTTATTTGGCTCTTGCAATGTGCAATTTTGTGATATTTATATGCTGTGTGCATGTCACATAAAGCGGGGTGATGTGTGTGTAAAAACTGGTTGTGTGAACATGTGTTAAGACAGGGCCAGGTTAAGGCTATTGCAGTCTATGTGGCTGCACCCCAAAAAGCCTGGCTGTATTTTAGATTTTGCGTCAAACATTTTTTGTAAATTCTTACATAGTATATATAAACTGAAGTTGAGATACCCTACACCCTAGGTCCCCCCAAATTCACTTTTGCTTTTGGCCTAGAAATATCTTTAGCCAGCCCTTGTTAGACTACACTGACAGTACTGTTTAGACATACTGGTTTGTGCGTGTGTGCATGCATGTGTGTGTGTGTTTTGTGCATGTAGGTTAATATGTAGTAGGCAATATGATGCAATGAATTTCACAATTGAGAGTACATACTTCTGTAGAGCAGATCTTCAATTCCATTAACTATTTGGAAATGAAAATCTTGTTGAACAGGATTAATTTCTGGCCATAGCATATAGAATGATGGATAAAACACAGTGATTGTATTATTCAAGCTATTATTTTATACTTGCGTCTTATAAATGGCAATCCTAGTTTATACTGTACTGCCTGAGTCAGTTGTAAAAAAATTATGAGCTAAGTGCTGAAGTTAAAGTGTAATAAAGTCACAGAGAATTTGTGAGGATTTTAGTAATTATGGTAAATGCAATATTTTTTTGTAATTCTACCAGTAGTTAATTACAACAATATTTTAATTAATACTGTGGCCAAACCTCATTTCAAGTGTTGTGTGTTAATTAGAAGCCTTACTTGTGGGCATGGTGAAAGGCCAACTCCTCACAAGTCTGACTCAAACATTTACAGGTGGTTTCACTCTGATGTATATAAATACAATTACAAATCCGTTGAAAATGTCACTTAAAGTCTCAAGGAGTTAAACATCTGGTGAACCCTACATCGGTCAGTACGGTTACCCACATTTTGTCATCTTTCCCTCAATCAGCTGAAAGGAACATGCACTTCCACTTCATTCTCTAAGTCTGAATCATTGTGACTAGGTTTTTAACATGGCTTACCCACCCTCTGAGCCAGGACAACTCAGTCAGTACAGCAGCTGGGCCACTGGCTGGCCAACAAATCATGGTTTGATTTCCGGTAGGCGTAAGAAATCTTTCACATCTCTAAAGCATTCAAACCAGCCTTGGGGCCCGACCAGTCTCCTCAGTGGGTACTAAAGGCTCTTGTTCTGAGGAACATCAGGCAGGGCATGAATATACCACTCACCTCTGTCTAATGCTAAAATTAACAATGTGTACAGCTCTACCTCCTTTCCTCCTATGTCTTCATGACATTGTGTTTATCCAGGCACATGGACAACTTTAACTTTCCTTACCCACTGAAAAAGCTGTTTGTATATACACAAATGTTGAGCTATGGTAAGGGCAAGAATATACCAGAACACATCAGGGGCTTCAGCACAAGCAAATAAATGTGATGGTAATAGACACACAGGATTTTCTGTAGGATTCTGATAATGGTACATTGCGTTTGAAACTGTTCATTGTTTTGATATTGTATGTCATCCCATGTTTATTTTTTTTTAAACATGGGATGATGAGCATAGTCTGATCAGTAGTTCAAATACAGTATATTGTGTTACAAGGCATTTACAGCAACTGTGTATAGACTCAGTATTGTATTACATTCATGTAAGATAGGAGTATTTTAATTAATGGTGCTGTCATTTGCTAAGATTATACAACATCACTGGTAGATGAATGAAATATAAATATATAATACTGATAGAACTATTTAGATGATAGAAACCTGAAGTACCCAGAGAAGAACCTGCCTCATTGCCACTTGTCCACCAAAATGCTACACAGATTGTTCTGGTATTGAACCCAAGCCTCCATGGTGATAGGACACATAGAGAGGTGTTTCATTGAACAACTTTGTCAATTGCTAGGATTAAATAGTGTCATTGCATGAATGAAATAAAAGTATGGAGCTTTGGAATTATCCTGACAAGGGAAGACTAAATTACTCACTAGAAAACCTGTCCCAGCATTACAAGGGACCAATGACTAACTGCCTGAGCCATGGCGCAACCTATTCATATAAGAAATTTTGTTAAGTGAAATATGTAATTTGCCTTCTTCAGAGGGCCATATTCACTCAGCTGATAAAGAAACTGAGGTACCCAAAGATTTGTTTACAATGTCACAGAGCCCCACCACTGGACCTTAACCTGAGCCAATTCAATCCACTCCACATCTTCAGACATTAGGATCCTGCATAACATTATCCTTCCCATTTACACCTATGCATAGACATGGCATGTATGGGGGAAAAACAGAAATGCATGCATGGTTTTGATGAGGAAACCTGAATGAAAGACAACACTTTGATGATCTAGGAATAAATGTGTGAATAATATTAAATGGTTTCTAAAGAAAAATGATGGTAGGTTTTTGAATGGATTAATCTGGCTCAGAATAAAGACAAGTAGTGGGCTCTTTGAACTGTGATTCCATGATATGTGGGGAATTTCGTGACTAGCTAAGGAATTATTACTTTCTGAAGAACTCTGCTCCATGGAGTTGGTTGGTTGGTTGATTAGTTTGCTAGCTACACCTAGGTCCCCCAACTAATCTCCTATCTCCAAATTTTTTATAACAATTTTACATACACGTTTTATCCCTCAAACACATTCTACATGCCTTGCAGGTGTCATATTTGATTAGGTTACTGATTGATATTTGGCAAAGTTTACAAAATGATGAAGATCTGTATTCACTGATTTTTGCCTTCTTTCCATTATTTTTCCCAGCATCCAGTACACAAATGCCTTTAACTCTTCAGTATTCCATTTGTGTATTGGAGGCACAGTTATCCATGTCCAGTTTGAGAGACCACTAATCATTTTTTCCCCACCCTAGCTACACCCATGCACAAAGTTATACAAGAATATTTATTTTTTGATATAATTAATGCATGGCACAAATGTGATTATATTTTTAAATCTGAAATATTAAAGTGATACACTGAATCATATACAATACTTGTTATACATTCAGATTATGTTGTGCTTCAGGCTTCTGCCAGCCTGATAATTACATGTATACAATTTTGCTATACACGAAGCATGGTAAAGTGTGCTTGAATCCTGTTTCATGTTCTCATTTGTTTTTCAATTCATTTAGTCCTTTTTTTTTTAACAAATGATATGAATTTTCTATATTGGGTCACAAGTATATTGCATTTTCCTCAGCTGATTTTTTTCTGGTGTTCTTTCATAATTCTTAGAACTTTTCACTTAGAAGATAAAAGGGCACTGTTTGGGTAATTTTAGACTTTCACCCACATGTAAAGTCCCACTGGCTTCTTGTGAATTCAAATCTAGGAGGATGTGAATTATTCTTCTATGAGTGAGAATAAAATATTTCATCTGCATTGCAAAATCCTAAAGGAAGTGGCCACAGACCTTTGTTGAGCCCAATGATCACGGCAATTATCCGAGCATTGTTCATCTTGTGCATTTACAGTACCATTTTTCCAGCTGTAATAAGACATTATTTTTATTTTGCCAGATACTGCATGCACTGTTCAATTGAGACACTGGTGACATTGAAACGACAGTTCTATTGCTTGTGTGAATCTAAATTGCCTGTGGTGAAATACGCTTCCTTTGTTTTCAGTTTCAAAAACTCTTCAGGAATTTCCTGTTTTATTTTCTTTTAAAGTCCCATTATAAGTTGTGTTCCTTTCCCTTCACCCATTTAACAGTTCAGTCACACCAAACCAATTATCGGCCTGACATTATAGTTTGAATTTGGTGATAAATCGCGCCGCTGCGGCGAACCGTCATGACTACTCAATATTGGTTGTAGATAATCCGTGCTGGTTCCCTCATGTCTACCCTACCCACGACGCTCAACACTCGATTGCAGGGGATCACACGTTCTTATGTGGCTCAGTTCATCATCCGTGCTCATGGCTTTAGTCATTTGCAATTCTGTGGTAGATGGCATAACACTCAATATGCAGGCATCGATGTGAACATAAGTAGTAATCTGTGGATGTGAAGCTTTAATCTGTGTGCCAGAGTACGTAGTAGTCGTGCTAAGTTAGTAATTGTTTGGTCGCGAAGGTAGTACCCTCTCAAGTAGTACTAGGATAACCTGAATTATATTCGCACGTGGGATTCGGATCGTGCAGTAAACACTCTCCGTCTCCGTTATAAAAACCAGCTGTATAGGGAAATAATCGCTGTTTTGTCTAAGATCCATTCAAAATACGAAAATTCGCTGTGTGGACAGAAGGTAGAATTTTTTAATGTTGGAACGGCAGGTTTATTGCAGGGCTCAGATGTGCATTAAGTAACATACAGGCTTTAAACTACGCGTGATGCATTGTATTAAAAGGATGAATTAACCGCAACTGGTAACTACATCTGAACGCTGCTGGTGACGGTATGGTGTTTGGAACCACATTATATGCCACTTCACTCAGTCTGGTGTGTGTCATCTTGATGAGTGGTCATCTCATTCAAGGATTGCCGAAAATACGATTGTGCCGTTAACAGATGTAAAAAAAAAAGAAACTGGGAAAATGGACAGAGGAAAAGTATCTCAAGGGCGTGGTGCCAAAACCAAAACTCAACAATATCCAGCTGATCTCTTTGCGTTGGGTTCCAAGTCGTCCAGAATTGAAGGTGGTGAAGCCAAGCGCGTCGGAGTGGTACATGGTAAACCAGGGAGCTCCCACTCATTTTCAGGTAGGGATCCTACCATTTAAAAATATATGCATGAATGTATACGTGTGTGTTTGTATGCCTGTGTGTAGTGTTATAGCTCTTGTAGTAAGTTTTATCCACATAACTTGCTATTACTGCTTGTCATTGCAGTTTATAGTTGAAATTATTGAAATTGAATAGCTCCACAAAATCATCTGTAGAATTTAAGAGTTTATTTTTTTCAGAAATTTGTCTGCTTTCCAGGCTGCAAATTGTTTATGGTTTTTATGGTCAAAACTTTAATAAATTTACTTGTTTTCTGACTGTTAATTTCGATTTCCAACTCTTGAAGTTACTTATAAGAATTCTTCATCATTTCTTCTGTCTTAACCAGGTTGGTCTAGTTGTCTTTTTATTAGTAAATTATGTTTGCTTCTGGGTGTCTTGCTCAGATGGCTTGACCAGTTGAGTTATTAACCAGTTTTTAAACAGTATATCTGTGTGAAACATTGGCACTGTAAATTGTTTTATGTATCAGTTGTACCAAAATACATTTCAATCAGATTTGAAGTGCCAAATGTAAGTAGTATGAGTATGAAATTTTGGTTGAAATCTGAACGAGGTACACACTCTAAGTGCAGTGTGTTTTGCCAAAAGAAAAAGAAAGCAGAAGATTCAGGTATTCTAGGATGTGCTGCTCTGCCATTGGGTGAGTAGTTCCTGACATTTTGAAGGAAGTAGGGAAGTACAGAATACAGTAGAGTCTTGAAGTTCATGAGCTTCAAAGTTGGGAATTTGATAGCTTGTGACCACTCATTGCAGTACCATTGTTTTAACCTTTTGTAATTGTTTCTGACTGTTGAGATGAGACAAGGTGCCTGGCAACTAGGCTTCCCTCCCTTCTGTTATTGTGCAGATCACCCTCAGCTCAGTCAGGCTTTGTCTTATAGTAAATCAGGTTGATTGCTTTTGTGCTTGCGAAATTTGACTCTCCATCAATTGTGTATTGTATTTTGTTTTAAAAAAGTGTTTGTATATTATTACAATACACCATCATTCATTTTATATTTCTTGAGGTTATTTTACATTTCAGTACTCATATTTTATAAGTTATGAGAATCAAATGTTGTTTCATATTGAAAAGTGATTCTGTTATTTGTGATTCCTTGTTTGAATGGTTTTATCAGTCCCAGGTCATTATGAACATTGAGACTGTACTGTGGTTAGAAACCAGATGTATAAAATTTCCTCCTTGCAATAATTTCCATTTCCATTCATTTATTTTCTGTTTTACCAGTTAAATACTGTAGGTAGGCTGTTCATACAAAGAAACAGATATTTTATTTATAATTTGAGAAGATTTTTTCATTCCCGGTTAAGTATAGAACTGTGTTTGGAAATCAGTGTATGAAGAAATTGTGAACTATTATGATAGTGATGTGTTTGAAGGAACTTCAATTTTATTAAATTGATTGGCTTATTATTAGCTTGAGATTACAAGTTTTCTCTCTTGTTCAGTAATTGTGTTTGTCATAGTTCTTATCTGGAATGTGGCTTTAAGAATGTGTATTCCATATTTTTAGGTACAGACAGGAAAAGAGAAAATGTAGGTGGACCTTTGCCACCTATTGCTTCGAAGAAGGCAAAAGTTGGTACAACATCAATATTAGGTCGAGCTGGTGGGAGTGGTGGTAGTGGTGGTGCAGAAGCATGGGAGATGGTGGCAGTAGAATGTGAGCCAGCAGAACTTGTACCAGCAGTACTTGAAGCTTGCAACTTGGATGAAGGTGATAAGGAGGTAATTTATACATTTTGCAGAAGGACTCACAGTAACTTATAGTCTTGCTGCCAATATCACTGAATCTGCATTGTGGAGATTTATAAAATATTCTGTCCAAGTCTGAGGCATTCTGTTTAAATCTATAATGCATTTTTTCCTGATGGTAAGGAGTTTTAAGCACCATTCACAACCCCTGATTTGGTGGATGGCCACTCCAACCAGCTCTTTGCAACTTCTAATTGCAACGTGCGCATTCCTACCCACTCTCCACATCATAGTTCATCTTCTCCTGTCTGTAACCATGGGTTACTGTTTTTTATGTTTTCCAAAATGCCACACATGAGGAGTTTACGAAGCAGAAATTTTGTCCTTGTTTTGTGTGGATATAAAGAATAAGATTTGTACTTAGAACATAAATTACAAATGCTTGGGAATAAAATACAAAGGGGTCTTAGGATCTGAAAGGGTTAACAGAAGGCAGATTTGGAGGATAGTACATGTGACAGAGCTTCATATTTATACTTTTCACTAGTGTTACTGTGTTACTGAAATAAAGGAGGTCAAGATGGAGACAACACATAACTAGGAAAATACATGAAATATATTCAGAGTTTTGGTAAGGAACCCTCTTGGAAATTTGCCAACTGGGAAGCCGAGAGGGATTGGTGGATGGAATGACCATAAATTGAGTCTTAGAGAAGTTGGTTTGAATGCAGATGACAGTTGCTAAAGGGTCATGTTTATGGGGGGCATTCTGAGGAACCAGTGAGGAAAGTAATTTTGCTTATCTTTTCATTTGTTGCATTTTATGGCTATTTGTACATGCTTGAATGTAAGGTGATAGTTTATGATAAAAAGTGCAGTGTTATATTGCAATATGCCACTTAGTTTAGAAAAGTGTTAGTCATACTTGTGAGAATGTTGTTCTTGTTGTTCTTGTTCTTGTTATCAACATCATCGGCACCATCATTGTTTTTGTTTTTATTGTAACCAGATTACTAGATATGTACATACATACATACATACATACATATGTACACACACACACATATATATATGTGTGTGTGTATTACATGGTGAGAGGCTTAAGACATAAATGAGGGCATATCTGGTCCTAAAGTTTAGTGTTGTTAAATTTAATTGTAGCATTTTTAGGGACCAGGGTTCTTAAGGTTAATAGACATTTTATTGTTTTGAATTTTGACATTATTTAATTGTTGGCTGATTTGAAATATTTTGTTTTAGATTGGCCTTTTGTGTGGTGCAATTAGAACTCTGCGAAGTCAGCGGTGGAAACCAGATTCAGTTTTGTACCTTGGCTTGCTGTATCTTGCAAAACTGCGACCATCATTGTTTTCTGGGGACTGTATTTTGCATGCTTTATGCAGCTTACTGCGACGAGATCCATCACATAACTTTAAAGGCAAAGGAAATCCTTTGGTTCCTGTCCTTTCAGCCAACCTACTTCTTCGAGGATTTCAAGATAAGAAAATTTGGCCTGATGTCTTCTTGAAGGTAAAGTTGAAGTTATTGTATGCAGCCATTATTGGTAGGAAGTAATTGTAAGAATGTGTTCTGGTAATGAAGCTCTACACTGAGCATTAATTTTAAACTCTTTGACATTATGTCAGCTTTTTCTATTGTATTTTTTTATTTTACCTAGATTGTATGTTAAAGAAGGTCAGGTTTGGTAATGGTAGAATTTTTGTGACTTTAAGCAGGAAGGATGCTGAAATTAAGAGCAAAGTGTTTGCTTTTTTGTATGTATTTTCAGTTATATGTAGAAGATTCACTTGGAGATCGGGTATGGGTTGATCATGAAGATTGTGCAGGCTTTGTGAACAACATTTTAACAGCTATCAACAGTCGTATTCTGCCTCGATCAATGCTGCAACCTGACTTGGTAGGACTGCCTGGTTCAAGAGGGGAATCATGCCCTTCTCCATCTACTGTGGTAATAGATGAGGAGGGAGGTGAAGGATCTGCAGGAAGTGGGGAGACAGGAATGTCTGCTGATATAAAGGAAAAAATGGATATTCCTATTGTACCAAGGCAAGTGGTAGTTTCTCAGTCCATTTCTAAGTATTCACATGCTTACAGTATCAAATTAAATACAGGAAATAGGAGCATGGAACAGAAGAATTATGATGCATAATAACTTCTTAAGTCAGCATTGCATCATCATTAATTATAATATCAAGAAGAAATAACATAAGAAGATAGTAGGCTGGTTTTGTGGGAATGCACTGTGACTGTAAATCCATTTCCCTTTGCCTTTTACTGACTGTTAAGTGTAAGGCATTAGGGATAGCCAGTTGATCTTAGATGTACTGAAAACCTCTGATCTGTGTGAGTGAGTCCCTCATATCAGTGTTGCTGAAGATTTATGTCATTGGGATGTTGTGCTGTGTGGCTGCATAACATCCCACAGGAGTTGCATCTTCAACATTTTTTGTATCAGGTGTTTACAGATATGTGGGCTGATTACTATGTATTTGCACAGTGGAGTGAATAACATTGAAAGTGGATTAAGGTTGAAATTATAAATGCTGTGACATTTGTTTTACTGTTGTTCAGTTAAGTCTTGATTCTTTCTTCTGTGCCATTGTGCTATTATTCAGCTGTTCATTTTCTGTATGCTGTGGACAGTCTCTTTTATAACTGTAGGATCACACATTTTTGTATTTATTTGGCATGCAATGCCCATAAACACATTCAGTATTCCCTGTTGAAATGTTTGTATGAAACTTGAAAAGCTGAGCATCACTTGTTTCATGTGTTTAGGTATGAAGGTGCACAAGAGACAGTGCAGCAGATAGTTATGGATGCAGTAAGAGAACAGTTGAATAGAAGACAGCCTGCAGAAAATATAACCCGCAACTTCCTGCGACTGCTGTCTTCATCTTGTGGTTTAGTTGAGGTATATTGATTGAAACCTGGAATATAATCCTTATATTCTTTCTTCTTTGTTGATCAGGGAATAGTATTGTGATATTAACCCTTTGGAGCCAAAATTGAGTGCCGAGTGAACTCTACAAAGACCTGGGATTTAAATGACTACCCATAACATAGCATGTTCTTGGCTGATGACTGTACGTGATGTTCAGTTTTCTAAGAATCACTCTGTACACTGACTGTGGTTGTCCTTTGACTTCAAAGGGTAATCATACTGGAAGTTAAGGCTATATTAGAATTATTTAATTTGTGATTTCACTTTCAATGGTGGTTACTTTCAGGTTCTGAAGAATTTAATTTTTATAATATTTATGTCTACAGGACAGCTGTAGAATTAGGCACACCTATAGTTTAAATGTGAGGAGTGCAGTTTTCACTATTGCTTTCTTCGTTGAGGTTTCACGTAATTTTCATCCAGTACATTTTTAAAAATCTTTGCAAACATCTCCAGACAGTTTTAAATTTGGTTGTGGTTATGTATAATTCTTTTTTGAGTCAGTTGCTGAAGATTTTTAGTGCATAGTGTGCTGTTCCTAGGTATAGACTTCTTGATCTTGTGGGTGATTTTTTTATCCTCAACTGTGTGACTGCAGTTATAGTGCTTTGACTTCACTTTGTCCCATGTTACGTAAGTCTTTGTATGCTGTTGCAGGTTCGTGTGGCGTCTGCTACGCGGCTAGAGATGTGGTTGCAGAATCCAAAAGTGATGCGTCCAGCTCAAGAACTGCTCATGTCTGTCTGTGTGAACTGCAGTTCACATACACAAAGAGATGTTGAAGTTATTTCACATCTTGTAAAAATAAGGCTGAAAACCAAAGCTCTCATCAATCTCTACCTCTCCTGTATCAGGTACAGTGATACTGTATTGAAAGAAATACCTCACATGTTACATACAGGATAGTATTGTAGTAGAGGTACTGAGAGATGGACATACAGAGAGGAAATAAAGTCATTGTGGCCTATGTTAATTTATTGTAATAACATTTGCCAGTGTGTATCAAATGATAAAGTGATAAACTTCTTTGCTTGACTTGAAATTAAGAAACCTTGCCTTTTATCATCAGAAAAGACAACATTATTTCGGGTTAAGCAGCATTAGCCTGTCGGCCTTTGTAATGGGGTGATAGTATGTTCTGTGAGAGGTATGAGCAGAGTTATTAAATATGATGTAGTAAACAGTTATATCTTATTATTTACAAATGTAGGTACAAAAGCAATGTCTCTTTTTTTTTTTCTCGGAAACTATAATTTTGGTTACAATGAAAATTATGTATACCATAGGCACATCCTTGACAGAGTTGAGATTATTTTTTCCACAGTCTTTTTCATTTTCAACACATTTTTTTCCATCTTTGCATGAGACACTGTTTGCCATTTACATGAAACTGTACTGAAGCATTGGAGCTCTTCAGGCAGCCTGTGTTTGAGGATGTCTTTCTCCATAAAATGGTCTACTTGGAGCGCATCCTGTAGGGAACCAAAATGATGCAAATCAGAAGGTGCTTAATGAGGACTGTGGGGAGGAGGAAGAAAAACAAATTGAAGGTGCAGGCTAATGGAAGTAAAGGCATGGCTCGTGTCTTCTGGACAGTGAAGGAATTTTGTTTGTAGAATTTCTGAAGAGAGGTGCTACAGTCAATTCAGAGCAATATGTGCAGACTGTAAAGAAATTATAAACAATGAATTCCAAGGATCTGGCTGAAAAAAAAGGAAGATGAATCAAGTGATCCTCCTGCATGATAACACCGGACTGCTCACCTGTCTGTGTAGAAGGGAAGATATTGCAGCAATGGGCCAGACTATTCTCCTTCATTCTCTTTACAGTCCTGATTTAGCACCCTCTGACTGCTGTGTTCTTGTCCCCCTGAAGGAGTCACTCAAAGGACACTATTGCAGAGGAGAAGCTGAAATACAGTGTGTGTGTGTGTGTGTGTGTGTGTGTGTGTGTGAAGAACACTGACATATCAACAAGGAGTTCTGTGCAACTGGCCTACAGCATCTGATGCAAAGGTGGAAAGAGTGTGTTGATAATGAAGGAGCTGTCGTGTAAAAATAATCTCAAATTTGTAAAGGATGTGAATTTTGTTGTAATTGTCATTATAGTTTCTGAGAAAAAAATATAAGACATTGCTTTTGTACCATATGGCATATTTTTGTATATGAAAGTGTGGAAAATGGCTGCATTGATTGCATATAGCTGTGGCGGTGCAAATTGCAAGCAGTATAGGTCACATAAATCCTGAGGACAGTTGTGCATAACGTGTTTATGGTGGTTTTCAGCCTTAGCAATGTTCACACTCTCATAAATATATTCTGTTGCTGCTCCAAAGTAGGTGTAGCAAAATTAATTTCATTTTGTGTGCAGGGAGAGAATGGTGGTAATTGTAATAATCCAAGTGCAAATGTGCCCTTGCATATTAACAGTTCATCTTGATGTTATTGTACTGTGACTTAAGGAACTCTTTGTAAAAGGGCTGATTAATTCTTAATTAATTATTATGTTTATTTGAATGTTCATATATTTAGAGACTGGATGTAAAAGTGGTAGAGATGGGGGTTCAGCAGGAAATTTAAGAGGAGAATAAAACTGGAGTTCACATTCCTTTATTCAGAAACTTTTACTTTTCTATTAATTATTATTTAAAATGTTATGACAGATGCTTGTACATGAAGGTAAGCTCTGATCATTGGTTTATTGGTCACAAAATAACATCTCCTACTCTAGGAGAAGAATAAATTTGAAATCTAAGTTCCCCTTGAGAGACTTTTGTACTGTATTGTAGAAGTTCCATTATACCCAAGTTTTGACTCATATGTCATGGCCAAGTGGGATGGTACTTGTGCTTTTTATCCAGCAGGTCCCATGTTCAGATATGAGTCTGGAGAATGGCTTTCCTAATTACAGTTTTTTGTGGTTTAATTCAGTACTCTAATGGAAATGCTAAGATAGTACCTCCAATTATACAATGATCAGTTTATTGTACATGCCTTCCATTTTATTATTTACCATTCATCCTGTCTTCACAGCGACATAATCTGAACTATTCACAGAATCGTTCAATAGCCCACAAGAAAAGAATTTACTAATTTTCGTAAAAGGTCTTCTCGTTGATCTTAGCCACCTGATTTTCATTATTTGATATCCACTGTAATTATGATATCAATGCTGTAAGCCACATATAAAACTTAGGGGCTTTGTGTGCACAATCAGCTTTGTGTTACATTTTGTTTCAAGGCCCTGGATCATAACCACAAGTGGATTTTGTTGTTGTTACCATGTATACAAGGATACAAGTTCGTCAAAACTGAGGTTGACAGTTGCTTATGAATTGTTTTCTTGTAACATGTACAGGTATGAAAATATCATATACCAAGTCATTGAATTGATATATGGGACAGTCTGAGAAGGCTCTGAAATAATTATTGGTTTCTATTGTTTGAAACCTGTCTTTGAACTGCTATTTCCCTGTGCTAGTTCTCAATGTATTGAATTAATAAAAAAAAAATCTCATTCCATCCACATATTCTGATCTTTGAATATGACAGTGCCATTATATGACTGATGTCTGACCAGCAATATGATATTGCATTCTTTGCATATTTTTTTTCCCTTTTAGACCCTCGGTTTTAATGCACTTGTGTGTTTGTTTAATTATGCATGTTCTATTTTAAAACTATTTCCAACCTGCATTTTGAATCATTATTTTCATTCAGTGTACCAACTAAAGGCGCTTGTAATACATGCCTTTAGAGTCACTTCAGCGTGCTTCGGCATGACAGTACCATCTTCAGGGAGTATATACCGAGCTTAAAACCGTCTGTAGGAACCTGAAATATGTCTGTGAATTTTAGAACATTCTGTAAATTCTGTTGTTAATACCATTTAGTATTTGAATAAAATATGTGAATTTTCTATTACATTGTAGACACTGTATATATGCTATTATAACACATTTGAATATAAATTATATTTCAAATGCAAAGTATAATTAGAGGCAAGACTCTAATTTGTGGCAGTAAATGTTCCAACATGACTGCAGTCCTTGATCCAATGCAGACCATGTCTCTGTATGACAAGTTGAATAGTGTGTACAGAAGGTGTGTTGTATCTTTGTGGTGTGTTGTTAGGGAGCTGATAAATGCACATCCAGACAACTTGGCGACAGTGCTGAAGCACACTATCTACAATGAACTGTCAACTGCTCGTAATCCCAACAACATGGCAATGATCTCTTTGATGTTTCAGTCTGCTCCTGATGTAGCTGCAACTCTCCTTGCTGAGATATTCCAGGTATGTTTTTGTCTGTCTTCAGAAAACTGGTGACTACAGGATGACTTAAACATTAATGTACTGGTTATTAAGGTGTTTAATGTGAAATGCACATATGAAAGTAGATGGCTGCACACTCAGTATGTGACATCATTTTCCACCACATTTCAACAGGTCAATATGTATCATCCTAAGTGACTATATGTTGTTCCTGTAAATGTACTGGCAAATGTCCTAGTGAGCCAAATGCTGGTCACTCTGTACAGCATGTCAGAAATTCCACCGTCCATGCTCAGTCAGAAAAACTCTGGCCATCATGCGATAAACTTGTCATTTAAATTTGTTGTCTAAAATTTAACATCATCACTTTTGGTCTGTGGTAGAAATGACCATAAAGTTGAACTTTTATAAACTAAGAGTATTAATTCACCAAATTGTGTTGGTAACATATTCAATGCACAGGTTGTTGTTTAAGATTTTGATGTGAAAATGTGTTAAATGGGTGAAAAATTTGTTGCATTATGAAGTGTTCATATTCCTTAGGCAGGAAATCCTTCTAAGCAGGAACATATTAACATGGCAGTGCATGTGTTAGTCAAATGGGAAGATTTTGGTACTAAATTATTCTGACTTCTTAGGATGGAGGATTTTTAAGTGGGTAAAAAATGAACTTAGTTTCGCAATATAGTCTATGATATTGTAAAGTGTTACAGATTACATACCTTTACAAATTGCTGGACATGTTAGTGTTAGCTTTACATGTAATAACATACAGGATGTATTATTCTAAACACTTACTGTATATAAATAACTGTTCAGTCCACTTCTTTTATACAAAAAAGCATTGATATGGACATCATCTTTTTTATGTGTTTGCTCATAATAACTCTTCCATTTTGAAAACTGATGTGCATAGCATGCTGTTGGAGGCCCAGTTCTTCTGTCATAGTTCATTGGCATTCAGAACACCAGCGTGGTGACTGCGCATACCTGTGATGGATGTGACACTAGCACTATATAATACAAGATCCTACAATTGTTTGTAGTGACAGAAGTATGTGTATAGAAGTTCTGGTTGTGGATACATTTCATCAATGGCCACAGTGTTGTGTGTTTGGCTGTATGTGATTGATATTTGGAAATATTATGAAGAATTTCTTTACAGGATTTGCTGATGAATCGTGAAGATTATCTTCGCCCTATTCGTGCTCTTTTAAGGGAGATTGTTCGTGTGTTGAGACATGATATCAACATATCAGCTCTCTGTAGAGGACTAATGCTTGACAGAAAAGACTCCTCTCCACAGTTCCGAGATTTTGAATTTAAGGTAAGTATAGCACAGGTGTTGTATTTTACAGTACATAGTGTATCTTTAACATAGTTGTCTGTAGGTTTAGTGGCAACAAATTAAAAGCATACCTATTCTTTATGTTCCTTTTCAAACACAGTAAATGAAAACATAAGAGGCTGCTGTATATCTACTGTTTATAATGTATGTCTTGGGCTGGACTGTCACTTACAGTGCTTTCCTTATTAAAATTATTTAATTCATGACTGCAATGTGGGGATGAACATGATCATATAATGACATTTTGTCTCACTGAGAAGCTGTTAAATTCATAAGGACTTGTACTTCATTCATGTTGTAATTTGGTGATCCCAATTCAGAATAGTGTCTTATTGCCATCAAATAAGATAGAATTAGCATGTAGGGATGGATTTTTGAGAGACTGAAATGACTCGGACTCAGTTCTGCATCTCCAGTTATGTAGAAATGTGCTACTGTTCAGTATTTCTCAGACATTTTTTAATGTGAAAACTTGTATCTCACAAAAAATTCTGACAACAAAAATTATTACAGGTCTAAGAATTATATGAAAGGGGCAGAATTTGTACTTATTGTGCAGCAGTAAAGTGTATGTTGTACTGGCACAGGTGTTTTCTCAGGGTACTTAATTTTTTTTTCCATATGATCAATCCACCATTGCTTCCCCCCCCCCCCCCCCCCCCCCCCCCCCCCCCCCCCCACACGCCCCCCCCCCCCC
>Ga0136643_10000591_pt1 | contig 40587 bp, 24 predicted proteins | sample TergutLab28metaG_FD_96883 | JGI IMG/M metagenome (GOLD analysis project Ga0136643, IMG submission 96883) | Labiotermes labralis P1 segment gut microbial communities from Petit-Saut dam, French Guiana - Lab288 P1 (version 3) (version 3) | ecosystem: Host-associated > Arthropoda: Insects >...
CTGCATTCTGATCTCGAGACATGACCATGTACTTAGTTTTATCAGCACTTACTTCCAGTCCAATCTCCCTAGTAACAGCTACTAAAGCTTCTGCATTTTCCTTTAGAGTATGTATGCTTCCTGTCAGTATATTAACATCATCGGCATAAGCCAGCAGCTGATGTGTACCATTTAGTTTCAAGCCATCCCTGTTTACCTGAATCCTCCTATAATATTTACTTTCTCTAAAATACAGATGTTTTACCATAGTGACTGAGCATGGCAGCTATTAAGGGAGCTTGACTGCATATGAAGCCTGCATCCACCAGGAATTTAGAACCTGTACTTCCCTTGCAGGTCACCTTACCTTATTTTACAGACAAATCTTGGAAGCACTGACCATCAGTTACTAAGCAGGCCGTACACTTTCTGAGAATATTTCTTGACACATGACGAAGTTCTGCATGAACTATTAGCACTTTCTGTTTCAAAATTGCCCTTTAATTCCCCTGTATTCTTCAGTTAATTCTGCGAACTAAACAGAATGTTTGGCACTGGTTTCTTTGAACAGGTCCTGTGATTTTGTGCACACACCTTGCACTTTAATATGATGTAAAGGACACCTCATAAAATGTATGTGAATTTTTACAACGAATCTGTTATTTTGGTTGTACACGTTCCCCCTTAATCTCTCATATAAGAAAAATACAAATTTTTGCATTTTATTTTTGTCCAGCACTGAACTGTGATTCAAAAATTCTTTTACATGGCACTGTTGATAGGAGGGGTGAGGCTTATTTCTTTTTTTGTAAATAAAATTTTGACTACATTTCTACCATGACACATACTTCACAAGTGTTGTAAATGAATTCTCATGTTTGAATAAATGTTTCAACTGCAGAGATAAAAGTTGACTAATAATGTGAAGTAAGTTTGTGTTCCAGTGTGCTGCAGAAATAACACAGCCACAGTGTGGCAAACAAGTCCATGCACCACAGTTTGTATTTTCCCATGGGCACAGAAACTGGACTTCTCTGCATAAGCACATCTGCTTTTTGTTCATTGCAGGCTGGTGGGGTGGAGATTATATCTGAAATTCTGTGTGAAGAAACGCGGCCTGAACCTGAGGTATCGGAAGCAGCTGCTGTACTTGCACAGATTACAGCACCATGGGTGGAAGATAACCATACTGTGCATGGTTTATCAGAACAGCTTTCTTCCATGGTTCACTCCCTCACACGTAAGTAATGAGGTCAGTCATGACATTCACGAAACTAAATTGTCAGTGTGCATACATACATTTTACCCAGGAAGCAGATGCCAGCACTTACCATATTACATCCCCTGAATGTGTGTTTATGAGTAACATACTCTAGGATAACTCCTGGAATGTTTTGATCTGCATTATTATTACTACAAACATATATTTCCAGGTCTAGCTGCTACCACTGCATCTTGTGAGACACTGCTCCTTTCAGCAGCTGCCCTTGCAAACTTAACATTCATGGAACCACGAACTGTGTGGCCATTATTGGAGGAGGGAACAGCTGGAAAGCTACTTCAGGCTGTGAAGAGAAGGGGACCAAAAGTGTCTGTATTCCTGCAGGAGCAGGCAGCCACTGTTATTGCCAACATGGCTGCAGTACCTGAGAGTAGGCCACACCTAGCTGAACAGCGAGCAGTTGTGGCCCTGCTCTGCTTCCTGCAAATAAGACATTCACCTCTCCAAAGGGCTCCTGAGATAGCAGCTGCAGAACGAGTACAACAGAAGTCTGCCATTGCTCTCTCCAGGTAAGTATGTAAAGATATGTCATTATGACGAACAAACATTCAACAAAATGTTCATTTGCGCAGAGCATAATTTGATTTTATATATTAATATCAGAACAGTGTAATTAATTTTATGATGCATTTCACAATTACAAACATTTTAGTGTAACATCTTGTGGTGAATAATTATAATCAAAATAACCTAGGCATATTACCTGTATGCTGAATTAAATAAACATTTTGAACACTCTGAAGTTCACATACTTAACATTCATACTGTCTGCCATCCTCTACTGCTTCATCCTGGATTTGCTAGTCAGAGTTCAAGTGCATGCCTCCATGACAGACCCATTACTTACAAAGAACTGTTACCATGTGGTGAATACATCTTCTCAAAGATCCTTAATGCTGCACTTGTATTGCCTCACATGTATGTAGATGGCAGCTTGCAGGGCTGTTGCTTAATCAATGGTTTCCTTTTCACTTATAATAAGTAATTTCTGTGCCCACACTTTCATGGGCTGAGGAAATGGGTACAGACACACAGCATGTCCAGTGACTTTGTGTCATATTCTCAGGATTACAATGCTGACATACTGACTCAAAAATGTTATATATCAACATGGGTGCAACTTATGATTGTTGTAAGGCTACAGGACTTTGAAATGTGAAAGAGTAAGGACAGGTCAGCACAAAAACACTCTAGTTGACAACGTGGTTCTGTTTACTTCAAACAATGTTGCTGTGTTAAAGTGTGTTTACATTAAGTGTTAAAAATGGCTTCTTTGGCCAGGATACACAGGCTGGCTTATTGGCAGGTTCACTATAATGTTGGTAGCACCTCTGATGATGTGTGGAGAGGAGTACCTTCTAAAGTGTTGGAAATTCATTTTCCAAAAGTCAGTCTAAATGTCACCTGTCAGCCACTGTATGAATCAGCCATTTAGCCTGCTGAAGGTTACCAGCAAGTCCAAAGTTCCATAGGTTTGTAATCACTGCAAACAGGAACCACATTGTAATGACATGATTACGTGGGCTCATCATTTAATTCCAAGACTAATTTTTTTTCCGGGAAACTATATTACGTAGCGAAATGGCAACAGAGTGGGACATGTGGCAACTCTGTACAAGTGTATGTGCAAAACCGGAGGTTGGTATCTCCCCGCATTCACCCTGTGGAGGCCCTTGGGTGAATGTCTACAACAGTGTGAGTCGCATTTCACGATGGAGGAGAAAGTGCAGCAGTGTGTGTGCATTGATTTCTGTTTCCGTCTGGGGAAAACTGGTGCTGAAATGTACGAAATGCTGCAAGCAGAGTCCTGCCTAAGTCGATCGAAGACATTTGAGTGGTATTCCCGTTTCAAAAGTGGACGCCGATCCTTTGAAGACGACTCCCGCCAAGGCAGGCCTTCCACCGCCCACACCGAGGAGACCGTGGCACATGTGCGAGAAATCTTTCATGCTGACCAATGTTTGACTATCAGAGAGGTTGCAGAGGAAGTTAGAATAGCATTCGGTACATGCCAGAAAATTCTAACTGAAGATTTGTGAATAAGACACGTGACAGCGAAATTTGTGCCCCGTCTCCTAACAGCGGAACAGAAGGATGATCGCATGTCAATTTGCACTGACCTCCTGATCGAGCCCAAAAGATCCCAACTTCATGTCCTCGGTAATCACTGTGATGCATGCTGGGTTTATGGGTATGGCCCGGAAACAAAGCAAATGTCCTCCCATTGGAGCACATCATCATCTCCTCGACCGAAGAAAGTGCGGCAGGTGAAGTCCAATATCAAGACCATGCTGATTGCGTTATTCGACATTGACGGGCTGGTTCATCATGAGTTTGTCCCTACAGGACAGACGGTAAATAAGGAGTTCTACAAAACTGTCCTGCAATGCCTCCGCGACGCTGTGCGCAGACATCGCCCTGAGAAGTGGCGCTCCGGCAACTGGATCCTGCACCATGACAAGCCCCTGCCCACAGGGCTGTCACCACAAATAAATTTCTGGCGTAACACAACATTCCGTCGCACCCACAACCTCCCTAGTCCCCTGACCTTGCTCTGTATGACTTCTTCCTGTTCCCACAACTGAAGAAAACAATGAAAGGTTGCTGATTCGGTTACGTTGAAGATATTCAAGCCAACGCGACGAGACAACTAAGGGCTATTACAAAAAGTGACTACCAGAGGTGCTTTCGTCAGTGGCAGGAGCGCTGGAATGAATGCATATGAGCACAAGGACACTATTTCGAAGGAGACAAGACCAACTAGCCGTTAAGTCTACTCATTCACTCACAAAAAAATCAGTCCCGGAATTAAATGATCAGCCCACGTACTTGATATGGGGGCCAGGAATCTAATCTTTAAGTTGTGTCATAAAGTCACCAGACATCCTGCATAGAGGGTCACTCTTGAGTTTGGCTGTAGTATATAACACAGGATTTACAAGGCAATATTATGGGACCACTTGAATTCATCATTCTAAAGTACAAATTATTTTTTCTGGGTTATGTCACCTTGCAGTCTAATGGGTAGTTCCCAGTGTTTTGCAGAAACATACTGCATCTCAGGACAGAAGTACATACAGATGGAGAGAGGATGTTTGTAGAGAATGCCAGTAACCACTTCTGGATTTTATGTTGATATAACCTACAAGGCCACAGTACATATGTCCACCTCCATGGCTGCCAGTTGCCAAAATGCTTGTCTCCCTGCTGAATTCATCCATACTTAAGTAAATAAAACCTGCCCCCTGTCCTGTGGTTGGCAAAAATGATGTTCCTTCTCACTGACAAGACAGTCACATCTCTGGATAGCAGTACATTTCAACACTAAATTGAGGAAAATATTAAATGCAGTGAGTCAGTGCCCACAACCAAATAAAACTGATTATAGCTATTATGACTGTTGTTATATTGCAGGTTATGCAGTGATCCGACAGTGGCAGCACAGGTTGTAGAGCTACAGGGAGTTAATAGACTTGTGAGGCTCTGTAAGGAAGAGAGGGAGAGGAACCACAGTGATGGAGTTCTAGTGGCATGTCTGGTATGCTTATTGCATTTCCCAATATGAGTTCACTGAAATAATGCAATTTTTAGTAGTTGTATGTTGGAGGAAAAAACTACACCTTATATATAACATCATAATTAACACGGAACACCAGAGTAGATTTTTACTGTGTCACAAGCATTTCTATGTATTGATCAGGAATGCGTGTAATCACAACTTCTTTCCCGACAGACTACTAAAAATTTCAAAATAGTGTACCAAATTGCCTGTACATCTTCCAGGCTATTAGCCATACGTCCATAATTACTGATCGATTAAATCAGCATGTTATGAGGTACCGTCAAGTAAGAGGGTGGTCAGTTGTAACTTCAAATACAATGTATGGAAAATCTTAAAATGCATATTTTAAATAAGATCTAAGAAACATCTATATATATCTATATTTCATGAGTGAAACATTTTCAGTTTTGTGTACATTTAAGAAAACCAATACAAAAGTTAATTTAAAAGAGGGCATCACGAAGTGCCTTAACGCAATAAAAACAATTTGTTTTTATTATCAAAAGTTAACTTATTTCTCAAAGTTCACTGACTGTCCTCATTGGTTGGTCTATCCATAAGTCATATACTGTGAACACAATTTTGACACAATTTGTCACGTTAGATTTCATTAAAACTGAAGGTATGGTTCAACATACAAAACACATGGAAGGGAGTTCTCAATTTAATGAAGAATTCTCTTTTTATAAACATGCCTTGAACAAGGCAAGAACTGATTGTTTCAGGCCTTGTATGTGGCATTAATATTCTTTTCACTGTGACAGTTGGCTTCATATTTATGTGAAGCACATGCATAGGTTCATTTATTACGTTAAAAAAAAATCCTACAAAAATCAGAATCATATAGGACAGCAAAATCTGCTGACCTAAAAATGTTCTGAGACAAAAGGGAAGCAGTTTTCAGCATCTGAGCATGGTAGAAAATGACATTTTATGTACAACATGCCACAAGATCAATGATTTGTGAACTAAAATCATTTTCTTTACAGAAACTGATGTAAGACTTTTGTTATAGCATATAATGGGAAAAAATCTAATAGAGCGAGCCAGATTATAAAGACATGTACAAGTACTATATAGTCAATCGCTGTTGAAATGTTTCTGCATTATGCACAACAAATTACATGTTGTCATACCCTGTACTTTATGACTTTGTATCATTGGCTTTTTCAGGCTGCTTTAAGAAAGATATCAGCCAACTGCGGCACCAAAGTAATAGAGGATCTTGATGCTATGGAACTCGTTGAACCACGTCTACTGGATTCCTTTCTTATATACTCATCTCGACAAGAAAGCTATGTGTGAGCATGGACAAGTATTCCTCACGTAATATGCACATCACTGTCAGAAATGTATCGGAATATCTCAGTGAAAGCATATCTAATCAGTGGATATGTATGTACAAGTTACTTTCCATATTTATGTATATAATTCAATATTAGTATATTTAAAATATAAACATTTTATAATTCACAGATACTGAGCACAGTACACACCCACAAACATTTCATTTCATAAAACTACACGTACGAGTATAATTAAAGGAATATGTGCAAACATTATTTTAATTCAGTGGTTTTGTAAAATGCAGCTAAATTAAAACAAAAATTTGGTTACTTCCCTGACATATTAACACCTGGTACCCACTGAAACAGCGCTGGATGGGCACATATTTTTCTGTACATTTCCAATACCTTGAAATATGTGTCCGGCATAGCAGATGTTCATTTTGGAAGCAGCCAGTTGTGAGTGGGAGCCAAAATCTGGTAAACAAAGGGGTGAAAGGGGGTTGTTCTGGTGTCCAACAATGAACTTTTTGTTCAAATTTCTTGGCACAGGGTGCCTTTTTGAGCAGCAGCATTGTCATGGTGCAGGACCTAATTGTTGAGCCCAAGACTGAGCCTTTATTTATACACATCTTCACGAAACCTCCCCCATGTTTCAACATAACAAGCCTTGCTGACTGCTTGGCCTTGTATGAATAAAAAGTGTTAATGGTACTGCACTGTAATAATATTTAGAACAAACCACGGAAATATTTTAAGAGAGGCAATGTACATATTACATAACAGAGGCACATTTTTGCCACCACTGTTGCAGTGGAAAAGCAGTATTACATATTCTGAATACGCATTTGTAGCCCTAGGTATCCAGCAAGCAATGTATGTTCACCACACTGTCACCTGTGGCCTGTCCAGCTGTACAGTATTTTTTCACATTATCTCATAAATGCATAATTTGTGAAAAAAAGTTACTGAACATAAAATGCGTGTTTTGATTCTCTGTACAATTCTGTCTGAAACATTCTTCATTTTAAGAAAAATTGAGTCCGATATGATCATATGCGTACATTGGTCTTCACGTAAAGTACTTGTTAGTCTTGTCAGATTTTAATGAAACTTGAATTTTCTCAACAGATTTTTTAAAAATACTCAAATATCAAATTTCATGAAAACCCACCCAGGGACCGAGTTGTTGCATGCAGACAGACATGATGAAACTAACGGTCACTTTTCAGAATTTTTCAAATGTAGCTAAAATAAAATGACTTCAATCAGTAGGCCTGCATGTCCATCCCAGGGCCAGATGGCGCAGTAAAATGAAATCTAACCTTATCCAGGAGCAAGCAATTAAGGGATGACCCCTATGACAATGCCAATGGCGTATTTAATGTCAACACCAAATCCAACATTGACATATGCTGCAGTCAATGACACTCTCCTGTATTAAACCTTGTCATCCTGTATTTTAATCCTCCTGTTAAAGTTTTTACTATAAATTATTTAATGAATTACCTTCTCTGTGTGTGATGCTACACTAACAGCAAGTTCTGTTCTGAGGACTCCATTCTTCTGGGATATGATGCTGCAGCACTAGTAATCAGAACTGGTCAAAGGAACCATGTTTCTAGCTCAGCTGTATAATCATAATTTGTACCGAGAATGATTCCATTCACGTGCGACCACAGCATGAGAAGCAAGGTGCAATAATCCACAAAAACAGAAACCTAAGAAACTGGATAGGCCACTACCTAAAAACAATCAGTATTTTCTGTTAAGATCAGTACCATAGAAATTGCAGCATTCTGACCAGGAAATCAGACTTTTTATCATCTTATATCATTAGAAGTTACATTACCTAGATCACACACTTAGTCTTCATGCTGTCATATTAGAAAGTAAAAAAAAAAAGTTAAGTTAATGTAAACAGTCAAACATAAAAGCACACAAACAGGAATTTGACAAAAACACATGACAGTTCTTATTTGTTATCCCATCCTAATTATTGACAAAAAAATATATAATTAATTGGAGGTTGCCAGACATTTCTTTTGCCAGTTTGCAGGTAAATTTGTTGAGACAGTACAGTAATGTTAATAAAAATCCAACCAGATGCAACAGTATACAGACATTTATTTACTGCAAAGTCACTCTACATGTTTCAGGTGTCACAGCACCCATCATCAGGAGCACTAAAAACTGTAAGCGCAACCTCCGGTACAGGTCATAATACTGGTACAGCTACTTCCCTCCAACGTGGCCGATCAGGCCGCGGAGGGAAGTAGCTGTACCAGTATTATGACCTGTACCAGAGGTTGCGGTTACAGTTTTCAGTACTCCTGATGATGGGTGCTGTGACACCTGAAACATGTAGAGTGACTTTGCAGTAAATAAATATCTGCATACTGTTGCATCTGGTTGGATTTTTATTAACACTGAATTAGGATGCAGGGAACCATGAGTTAAAAAAAAACAGTACAGTAAATAAGCTATGGACTGAATGATCCAGGGTTTGTATCCCAGCAGGGCCAAGAAAGGCTTCTCTTCTACCAAATGTCCAGACTGGTTCAGAGGTGGACCCAAGTACTGGGGTTCTTTCCAGCAGTAAAGTGACTAGGGTATAAAGTTGTCACTCACCTTCAACTACTACCTGCAGGGTGTAAAAAAGGAGAAATTTTGTGTTGGTTATACACATACATGGCTTCTGTGCCTCTCTCACTGTGGTTTCCAGGTGTATTTAAATTAATCATAACCAATAAGGAATATGCAGTGTCATCTAGGAACAATATGTTAACCAACAAGGGGTGGATCTTTTCACTGCCAAGCCAATTTCATAAGTTAAGAGCACATTTGTCAGAAATGTCATATCTGGAACATGAATCACTGATACGAAGTCGTGGGTTTCCACATTGTAGTCAGTCACTGTACCTGTAATATCAAGGGCAGACTCAAACCATATATCTCACATACACAGAAAAGTGCAGACATACAACTGCTAGCCACTGGCTAGAAGACAGTTCATCTTATTGCATGTTAACACTGTCACAATGAAATGTCAAGCCCATGTACTCCAGAAACTTTATTGATTCTAATCTTCATCTGTCTGAAACAAACATCTACAGCAGAGCAAGGGAATTCTGCAGCACATGCTTGTTTTTATTAAGTTTTTATCCTCTTTACATAATTATTATTCTACCCCCAACATTTAGAATAACAACCAAGGTACCAAAATATATTTAGTGCCTGTAAGTGGGAGGCCTCTTCCTAAAACACTTTTCTTTTTATGAATTTGTACGACCACCTGATGATGGCCATATAAGTCATCCAAAACATATTTAGTAAATACAAATACATGATATTCATACGCTGTGTTGCTCAGGCTCCGTATCTGATAGAGATCGACAAACACAATGGGAAGATGATACTTAAATTGATCCTGGCTCTGTCCCAGCTGTGTTACTAGCTATTGTGGCTCATGTTGTTAGTGGTTTGCACTAGTCTCTATAGTTAAAATAATGGCATAGGACATTGAAGGAGACCATGGCTACAACATTCTACATTCTTAAGTTAATAGCCACAATCAGTACTCCACATCAAGACTCAAAAATTTATGGCTGGAACAGTATCAATGAACAATCTCAAGAATAAAACTAATCCTTTATACAGTTTACCTCAGTGACACCAAGGGTAAGCAAAAGGATTAAAAACCAAATAACAACAAACACAGTCTCCATTACTGCTCTTTCATACCGTATAACACAGAATTCAAATCCAACATGGAAGTTTTCATCAAACCACTGCTGATACATAAGGCCAAAACTACACCATACTTATTATTTTATAAGTGTTCAGAATTAAAGTATGTGAGCAGTATCATACTATAAGCATTGCAGGATGCACTTTTGTGTTGAGAAAAATACCACACAGTTTAATATCCCCTACACCGAAACAAAGACAAGGGATTCAAACCAAACGTATCATTGACATGAGTTGATAACATACTACAAGCACTGGAAATCTCCATGACTAGAAATTAAAACTCATTAATCACCAGCTTCACATTAGGGCTGTATCTGTTATCACCTCTGTGCGTGTGTGTGCATACACATGCGGGTGTGTGCTGATGTACAAGAATACAAAGGACTTTGGTTTTTGAAAGAAATTATACTCCAACTAAATTGTACCATTTTCACATGTTACACATAAAAACCGCGTTGAAAAAAAGAATGTTCATCTGTTCATGACCTTCTGCAGATGCACAGTTTGACTAAACAGACCATAATGACCTACAAGTTGTTGTGTAGTTTCTCAGTTTTTGTAAGTGTTGCTGTAAAACATTTAACAAGATCAGGTGGAAAGAATGAATTATGAAGAATTAATATTAAGAGCGTGTCTGTATTCTTGCCTTAGTTATCTGGCATGAAAAGTGTATGCGCTGTATTACATTTTTTATCTGCAGCCTGTTGGGCTGTAACATATTTTACCACATTATCACAAACGGCACAGTTTTCAGAAAAAATTCACTGAACACCAAATGTGTAAATTGGTTTTCTCTACAGCATTTATTTTGAAACATGTGTCATTCTAAGAAGAATTCAGTGAGATATTACCATAAAAGTACCTAAGTCTTCGTGTAAAGTACCAGTTAGTCTTGTTAGATTTTAATGAAACTTGAATCTTTTTGAGTGATTTTTAAAAAATCCTGAAATATCAAATTTCATGACAATCTGGTGGCAGCTGAGTTGTTCCATGCGGATAAAAAGACACAAAACTAACAGCTGCTTTTCATAATGATGTCTTTAACTTTTTTCTCGAATATTATTGTCTTCTGAAATATGACACCATTTAATTTGTTAACCCTTTTGCATCTGACGTCAGGTATACCCAGGTATGCTCAAAATGCCTACTTTCAAGTGAAGGTGATGGCATTTAATGGTCTTCCTTATGCAGATATCATTTAAATTCCAGTCTTATGCAGCTCCCACTGGGCATCTTATTCCAATGCCAACTTCAAAGACACCTGCTGCCAGTTCTGACAATGGCAACATCACAACCCAGACATCAGTAATCTACACACAGTTATAAGAACCTCAAATCCTATAAATCCTATGTTATATATACTCCCCCCCCCATTACAGTGACGAGCAAGTAGAAAGCATTAATCCTGACCTTGAACTGAGGAGACTGATAAACCAAGTCACATGTGATGAAAAGCAAATTTGTGGGAGTATTGTAGAAAATGCAAATGAAATCAAACATATAGGGGGAAAAAATTGATAATTTTGTATTATATTGAGCCAGATGCACAAAGACTTGAGAAAAGAAACGACAGGTATGTGCAATGTGCTGAGATGTCAGTTCTGGTGTGCTCTGTAGTTTACCTCAGTCCTATGTTGACACTGTGCAGACACTGCAGTACAGGAACAGCAGTCACCGTGGTTGAAACAGTAGAAGTCTGCATGACTGGATATTGAAACGAACTAAACATTCACCTTGTGTGCATATGCATGTGAAGAGGACACCTGATATTGTTGTGTTCAGACCAGACTGCGGTTACGAAGCAGGAAGGAGTCTGTTCTAGATGTTAGGTATTTCAACACTAACAACCCTTGATTCTGCTGAACATGAAGTATGTATTAAATTAAGTAATACATATTGAGTACTTGAGACTATAAATTGAATATTCCAATTAGAGTATAAGGTCAATTATGAAAGATCCTAGATCCTTCTACAATAATCTTTCTACAATATACCTCTGTTAGGCAGTTCAAATTACTTTGGTAGCGTCCACTCAGGGCACAAGAGCGCGAGAAATTTGGCAAGACCAGGCAGTACTACTCACCAGACAGGAAAAAGATGATCACATTCTCCATAGTAAGACAGCTACATCTCTCCAAGCGGTATCAACCGACTCCTTCTTTAAGCGAAATTCGAGAGGCTTTTTATAAACACTACCAAGGATGTTACGCACTAGGCCCACACTTAACCTTTTATCCCAATGGCCAAGGATGACATACTTTCCAGGAATATGGTGTAACGGATAGCTGTTATTGCACACCATTTGTTATGATTTCTCAAGAATGACCTCAATTCCACAGTTCTATCCATTTCATGGCCAATGCCTTGTGGTTACATGATCTCATCCTGGACTCGAAGGGAAGTGAAGGCAGGGGTGTATGGCACAACAGTATAGAATTAGGACAGAGCATCCATGATCTACATGGCTCATATCCCTTCTATGTCAGATCTGACACTTCATCAATAAGAACCACCTCATGCATTGCTACAGCGCCCTAACACAAAAACGTTTACTGCTTTCACATCCCAGGGACTGAAATGTCTGCAGTAAAGGAGCAGCACAAGATATAATACACAGAATTAAGGGATTTGTGGGGCCACAATCAGCCATAAATGATGATTGCAAACAGCTGACATAAGAGCACTACAATATTCTCATTTCCACCTTCGGCAAATTTTGTGGTTTAAAAGCTATCCCTGTACAGGCCTGAATGGGCCATAAGGCTCCACAAAGTTCAGGCACCCAGGATTTTTAGGTAATCGGCACATAAATGTGGCAAGGTTGTCAGACCTACACACCACCTGCCTCTATGCGCAGAAGACATTCCCAGTACTCTTTGCTGTTACAGGCCAAGTTTACCCCAGGGCCATAGTGCAGTTGGAATGAATAAGTCAATGAAAAGTCCAGTGATCCCACTGGATATGTTCAGCAGTTTACCTCAGTTAATTGAGGGCAGTGTAAAATAAAGTATAGGCTGTCCAGTTGAAAGTGGAACATTCTCACAGATTCTACTAACCACTCATACAGCATTTGTTATTAATCTGTACATATAATGCATCAATTTTCAGACCTGACAGGCAAGCAATGGTGAGGCACTGTGCTAAAAGCTGGAAGGTCACGGGTTCAATTCCTGATGGTGTCAGTGGAATTTTTCATTGAAGTAATCCTTCCAGACATATTATGGCCCTATGGTCAACTAAACCTCCAGCAGAAATGGGTATTATGGATATTTCCTGGACGAAAAAGGTGGCCGGCATGTAGGGCTAACAACCTTATCACCTTCATGTGGCAAATGTCTTGAAATATGGAAGTCAAAATGTCCTGGAACCCCCTGGGTGTGTAATAGGTCTGTACAAGGGTTGCTTTACCTTTATATGCATACATGCATAACATAAATTTTCTTTGAAAAATTATATAAAATACATGAACTTTGATAATCAGAAGAGACGGTAATATTTGTTTAGCAGATGATACAGTACATATAAAGATAACAACACAACATTCACAAAATACCTCAGCCAACCGAAACAGTTCGCTACCAGGTACATTTTATTGCAAACCTTGGTGAGGAAGGCACTGATTTCTCATCGTGTCCATAAACAAGAAACAGCAAACAAATATAACCAGATGTCACAATTTGCAAAACTGGATGCAAATAATGAAACAATGGCTACTTGAAACTTCTGATACGAAATTTCACTAGTTCATGCCTCAACATATGAATTTTCCATGTTTAAATATTTCATCAACCATTGTACACACATCACTTGTAAACTGTGTACATCAGCAGTTATCCATCTTCATGCTAGTGAAGTTTAAAGTGAATTTCTCTGTGTGCATACTATGAAGGCATTTTGGGGTGTGGAAATATAGCTCCACTTGTTCCTAAGCTCAGGCATAGATGGAGGCCAGCCTCCAGGTACCCACTGAACAGGAGCATGGGTAGGTCCACAGACAGTGTGGATGCTGTGGAGAAGAGAAGTCTCTTGTTCCTGCTCAGAATTGAACCGCAATTCTCTCGATGTATAATCCAGCCAATTCGTGATTTGGAATCAGTACACTCTACAGTACATCACTACTAAACGAGTTTAATTTTACACTGTCAGTGTGCTGTTCTTTTCCCCAAGACAGTGAGCTTTTAGCAGCATTAACATCTCGTGCTGTAATAAGTGCAGGCAATGTTAGTATGCTACACACAATCATGACAACCAATCACAAGAGGTCTTTCAGGCTCTGACCACCCAATACATGCATTTAAATTTGTCTTATGTAAAATCAAACTGCACGTACAAAACAGAAATTTATACTTACCCTGTTCGCTCAGTAAATTGTCCAATAATTACAAAATGTTGTCAACTGTATGACTTTTTAACATTTTTCATATGAAACACATCAACTGTGGTTTCATAACAAGGTCGCAAATCCATGTCAAAAAATCCTAATGAAAATTTACTCTCTGGTGCTTTGAAATAATCCAGCCCTCGGCCAATTTTTATTGTCCATCCATTACTCAACCTACAAAACAAGCACAATATCAGGTTCAGTTTGTTACTATATGTGAGATGAATTAATGACATGATTATATTGTGCTATTTTAGTGCTAAATAAGAGTGAAAACATCATGTCATTGGGTCAGGCAGGTATGCCCTTCCTCAAATATCCTACTTGTTTGTTTCTACTTTTGTTTACAAATTCTTTGGGGGGCAGGGGGGAGAGATTGTGTCTCTTGGTATTGGACACTGTGGCCCCTAAAGGATCTATTCTACCAGCTCAGGATGACTGATGAATGAATGAATGTGGAGCACTGGTAAATAGATACTGACAAAGAAAACCACTAGTGAAAAAACCATCCTGGTGTCACTTTCTCCACCTCAAATCCTACATGGATTGACTTGGGATTCAACCCAAGCCTCTGTGGTAAAAAGCCAGTGACTAAGCAGCTGAGCTATAGCAGAACTGTGCTTCTACTTATCATCAGCACAGACAGAAAAATATCAGTGTAATACTTCCATAGTTTCATGTTTATTACCACATGTAGGTAAAGCAATGCACATTTCCTGTCCCCCAGTGTACAAGCTGCTCTTGAGTTGAAAACTATGAACTCAAACAGCTCACAAAAGCAATTAATAATGTGAGCCACAATATGTGATGTTACTCTTTGTGGATTCGCCTGTGGGATGCAAGGATTCACAGGCAGAAGGCACTGTTTAGATCAACATATGTCTCAGCCCCATGTTATGTAGAGCATTCTACTTTGCTGACAGAAACTTCGTACTAAGGACCACAAACATCTGAAAGTGAAAATCATGGTGACCCTAGCTGCTTAGGTAAGAAAAGATAAAGCTGTCTCTGTGCACACAGTGACTGCATCTGAAAGTGTGGCGGTACATCTCAATCCATTCCTAACCTTAACATGGAATGGGGGTCAGTGGTCAGCTTCATGTTTTTGCTACTTTACCCCTGGTCTCCATTAAACAGAAGGCTGCATGGGCCCCAAAAAGTATGGATGTTTGGGCAAAGAAACAATTTCTTGCCTTTGCTTGGAAATTAACCATGACTCCTTGGATGTACAGCCAGTAGCCTAGTCACTACACTGACCATGCTACCCTGGCTCCTAGCTAACAATATATGGACAAATGTATCACTACTTTACATAATTATGTTCCCCAAACACTTACACTGTTATGAGGGTTGTCCAGAAAATAAGTTCCATTTGCGAATATTGCCTCTGCAGCACTGCAGTCACGATGGTGTGCATGGGTGCTGAGTTTGTTGATTCTGTGGCAAGGCAAGGACAGAATTTGCAGACATTCGAATAGTGTTTACACATCGCGCTGTGTGTTTATACTGTTTAAGAAAATAGAAAATCCCACCGCATGTGAAATGCGGTCTGTAATCTGTTTCTTGAATGCAAAAAACATGACCGGCTGAAATTCATCGTCAACTTTGTGACGTGTATGGAGAACATGCCATCAGTAGTTCAATGGTATGGAGATGGGTGCAACTGTTTAATGAAGGACGCGAAAACATGCATGATGATCCGCGAAGCGGCCGACCGTCTGTGGTGAATGAAGATTTGGTGCGTGCAATTGAAGTGAAGATTAGAGAGAACAGATGATTCACCATCACACCACTTTCCCTGCATTTTCCTCAAATTTCACGGTCACTTCTTCACAAAATTGTGTCTGAGGTCAAAGAAACTGTTACCACTTGCTTTTCATCGCAGGCAGCATCATTCTACAATGAAGGGACACAAAAACTGGTGCAATGCTATGACAAGTGCCTCAACAATGGTGGAAACTATGTTGAAAAGTAGTGTACGGTATGTACATCAAATGGCAATATACATGGTTTGTAATACATTGTTTTTTTCTTAATAGCCCATCAGAACTTACTTTCTGGATAATCCTTGTACATTCCCTACTCTCTTAACACATTAAAATTTGACCAATGAGTACCACCTCAGACTCTACCTATACAAACCTCATTATTCTGATGTCAATTTCTGGAGTTATTACTTATTCGTTATTAAAACCGCAGTCAGTGAAGTGAAAACAGTGTACCAAGAGATGAAATGGCATTCTTTCTTCAATGAAAAGGACTGGCACTGAAATCAAATACCTGTTTCCATTCCAAAAGAGAAAGAGGCAGAAGGAGAAAGAAGTGTTTTACTTAATAATGCTGTCAACTGCCACAGTTATATAGTGTCAGTGGCAGATAAATGAAATCAGTACAATGCACTGGTGGAATGCCAGTAAGTTGGTGTACCTGAAAGCTTCTGAACTCTTCATGTACTCCATCATTCATTTAATATCTGACCGTCCGTTACTGAACTGGTATCACATATGAATTAAAAATCTAGTGCCATCTTTTGTATGCAATACATGTGCCACCACTTTTATACGTATCTGTTTGCTCTGAGATGCATCTTTTTCCTAACCTACGACAGGAACCAATGACAGGTACTTACGTTATTTGTCTATCATGAAGGGTGGATGAAAACTCTATAATTAAATCAATTCTGTATCTCTGTAAATTCTGTTTCAGAGTCTCAAGCCACTGTGTTTGATCCTTCATGCTTCCATCACTGCTTGTAAGGAGTGTTATTTTATGGAGGTTGCTACATGATCTGACCATAAGTTCACAGAATTGCAGAAAGTTCTGACACTGAAATGATATAAACACAGAAGCACAAATGTATGGAACACTGTACCTGATATCACTAGACACATCAAGTTTTAATAAATGAACTGGAATGAGAAAAAAAAATTTCAAAATTAGTCTTCACTGAAGCCACAAATTTCTGTTGTAAAAGCCTTTAACAGTACACCTATGTACCTCTTCAATTCTTTACTCCTTCCCAACAGTGCTGTATTTCAGACTGGATGTTACAAACAGAGTGTACACATGTACACAGACAGCAATTTTAGGTACTGTTACAGTCTAGTTCAGTTGGTGTCATTCACACAGTGTGATAATCTTAGGGATTTCCTGCAAGTCATTAAGCAGTTGCACCAGACACTACTTCTATCCAGCTGAGCTGTAGAGATTCAGATTGCTAGAGGAATTTAAAAGCTGTACGTTGTTTTGTAAATAAAACCAACTTGGTGCACAATTCACTCTTAGTATATTTGTCAATCTCTACATGTTTTGGGCGACTATGGGCCCATCATCAGAAGAAACAACTGTATTTATGTGACACTTGGTACTTGTTATTTTGTGTGGATGGCTGTCTGGTATACAGGATGCACCCTGCATACCAGTCATCCATACAGAATAACAAGTACCAAGTGTAGCAAGAGCACAGTTGTTTCTCCTGTTGTTGGGCCCATAGTCACCCAATACTAAGAGTGAATTGTGCACCAAGTTGGTTTTATTTACAAGATTATACAGAGAAGCACGATCAACAAAACATAAAATCTGCAACATGTCGTTTTGTGGAGAATGTACAAGTCCAGGACTGGTTTTATTACGAGTCATGCAGGAATTAAAACACTTTAGTGCACACTCATAAGAAATTGGATACATAATAAAGAAACGCTGTATTATTTAACCTTATTTCCTTACTTAAATGTCAGGTGTTTCTTTTTTGAAATCCAATATTACTTGACATTAACTTAAAATGTTTGCTCCTATGATTGCATCTGTTGTTAGTTGAGATGCTATAATGAAGACATGATCATATGAATTGTTCCCCATATTAAATATTATTGTAGCTTATTCCCTTATTTCCCTAGCTCACACTCCCCATGCAGAAACCAAGGTTCCATTTACAACAGGAATGTGCAGTACTTGTACTCCTCCATCCAGTAATCTAGTAAACAATTATTCAGACAACAAATATATTTCTGCTCCACTCTCTACCACTGCAATTACTTGTTCCCTGCTAATTTCAATCCTTAAATAGGGACATCTCATCAGATTGTCTTCATTTATAAAATACACAGCAAAGTCTCCTCAGTCAGATTCACCTGCACATTTCAATCATAGGTTGGCAAGTTATAGCAATTATAACTGTCTTGTTTTCATTCTGGGGAGTAGGGCTGAGGAACTATTCCGTGTATATGGACACAAACTCCCTGCTTTATTGTCACTTTTTAGTTTTTCTGTCTCCCACCATTGCCTTGGTATGTTTCGGTGTGTTTTGTTCAAAAAGGTTATATGAAGCAACTTGTGGATTCAAACTTCCAGTCCTTTCACATACTCATCTTGAACGCATATTTTCTTATGTATGACTTCTAAAACTACTTACAATTCTCTGATTTCAGTAATAATGTCTTAGCATTTGTATACCTGCCATACCTCATACTGCTCTCATTCTAGTTATTGCTGGAAATCTATCTTGCCTTCCCTAATTAGCAGCTACTGGCATTCTTTGCACATGTCAGGTGGCAGTCTTCCTTGATTCTAGTGTCTCAAACTTATTAAGAAAATTCAGTCCTTCTTGCACAGATATAGTATTAGCTCAAAGGAGTATCCTTTCAATGTCAGTTGCAGAATGATCTGACATTCCTTGAATCAAGTTTTCCTCAGATATTTTATATTACTTACACCATGCATTTTCTTATATCCAACATATCAACCAACAAGTGCACTTAATAAAATACAAATCATAATATACAAATCATGATGAGTATCAACTCTTACATGTTTCAGCACCAGAGTGCCATCCTCACAGTCTACTAAAACACAGGAACACAAGACCAACATGCCAATTCAGGTATGGACTGCCCTATCTTCATCAAAGTATTAAAATTCTAGAATATACAACATTGACAAGTAAAAATCCACAATGCTGAGACACCAAAATTATATGATAGTAAGCCTCTTCAAATATAAGCTCGCAGCCATTTATATTGTGTTTGGAGCATGTATACAAACATCTGCCTCAACGTATGTGATCCAAAGAGATCTCGTCCAGGTACAGCATGTAAAGTATGTTGTGACAGGGAGTGTACTCTTCCTCAGATAATCTCTGTGTCACAACAGCTGCCATTCTTCAGTACTATAAAAAAAGATTTGGCATTCCTTCCTGTTTAGTTCTATTACAATTATCTTGAAATACTGCCTAAAACAGCTTGTTTGAACTATTCACAACTAGTCATGTAATTATAATCTCTGATAAACCATCATCTTGTATAAGTAACAGAAATAATGGCAAGATATGATTTAAGCTTACTTGGAACACACTCTAATTCAATGAATTCATCTAATTTCTTCAAGAAATGTACCATATTTTGCTTGTTGGGGTCTCTGAACTGTGGCAAAACTATGTCATTCAGTGTACTGTAATGACAATGTACCACTTCATGTCCAACAGTTGGAATCATAGTTGTTTATATCTGACAAAACAGGTGAGTCCTTACAATGAAATTCACATGTTACTTCATTCACATGCTTCTCAATTTCATGCCATGAAACATGATTTCTTATGCAACCTGTACATATCCTTTGACCTGTAGCATCTAAGTACCGTACTTAAGGAAACTTTGTCATATTGGTCCATGTCTTACAAATGTGTGATCACATAACATTTACTGCTTTTAATTTTCCAAATTCAGATTTCTTCAAATTTAATATCATTATTTCTGCTCCACAAATCTACATTCTCTCCCACAACTCTCAATGTCCCATTAGCTATGCCTTGTTTTAATGTATACAATTCATTATTAATAGCACTAAAATGGTATTCTACCTCTGCTTTATATTCTTCCATATCTTGATTTATCACAACTCTCTCTGTTTCCAGTTACTCTTTCACTGACCCACTTTATCATTCACAATTACAAGTTAATTGTTTGTTTTCTTCATAAACAGCATCCATTCTTTAGTAAGTTTATACGCCTATGTTTCCTGTTTCAATTTGTATGCAACTGTTCACTCAGCTCACCTATATCTGCTTTGAACTTTGCTCCTAATTATTTATGTCACTTCTCATTTCCTTCCTACTTTCCTCTATCTATTAATAAACTCCTTATCCGATTTTCTAATTGACTCTACCCTCTGTTTCAGCCTTTCTCTCATTCTGCTCTTCATCATCCTTTCTAATTCTCTTCCTTTCCATTTTGTCTTCCTTTAATGTATGGCCATATCAGTGTTAATAAATTTATTTGTGAATACTGAGTTTCAACTTAATCATTATCTCTTTCTCCATTGTCATCCATAGTCACATCTGCCTTCACTAAAATATCTGTTCGTTCTTCCATACTTACCACCTCAGTCTTCCCTCTTATTTTGTTGCTGCTCTTTTAGTGGTATACTGAATCATCTTTTGCACAGTTTTGTGCCCCACACTGGGCATAATTTACTGCCACTGTCTCAGTTCTATCACTTGATCATTTTTGGCTGTAATGTCCAACTAGCTCAGTCACATGGCTCTTTTTGTCTCATGAAATATTCACAACAGTTATGCTTTGTGATTCCAAATTAATAAAACAAATTTACATTTCATAGCCAGCAACTTCTTAACATTTTTTTTTTCCAGCACTTAAATGAATTGAAAGGCATGAAAATTTATGCTTGATTTCACAACCATGTATACATCCTACACCAATAACCAACACAAGTGAAACTTCTGGAATGAAACAACAAGGCATCTGTCTACTACAAATCAACATGAAAACTGTACTGTTTAATAATTTAAATACACTCAAATTACTAATTGATAACAAAAGCTACAAAGACATATTAAACTAATTTACTGACTATTAATTAAGATTTGGTCTGAAACTCTAATAGATATGTGATATAGTATTGACAGAAATCTTACAAGCTCTTAAAGCCAACAAAAACAAGGTGATTGAGAAAAAAAATTTAATAACACAGAAATCAAACCCTGGCCTCCTGCTTTATACAAAAACTCTATACAACCATGGAGCTATGTGTAGCATGGCACCCCTGCCTCTGTAAGAAATATTTGAACAAATAAATGTGTGTGTGAATTATACCTGTGTATTAATAAGGAACAATGGAGTGCCAACACCTAATATTTTGGTTTACAATACCAGAACTGAATCGGAAGGAATGAGTCAAACACCTTCCCTTGCCAGTCTGATGTAGGTGATTGCTGAGGAGTAGTCAAGAAGTCACAGGGAAGTATAAATACCAAAGTGGTCTGACTATAGAATATTTTCCTAATTCACCAACTACAAAATGTGGTGTCACCTTATAATTGCACGCAAAGGTAAAATGTATTCTGTATAGGTATTTTCCTGAAAATTGTGAATTTTGAAGGGGAAGGTGGAAGGGGGTTCATCTTACATTTGGGTAAATATAGTATGTAGTATGATGCACTGCGCAGGTTGTCACAATGACAGGTGGATGGCATTGGTATTACTTCATGACTGGATAATTTGCTGTAAAACTAAGTACAACACACCATTTTGAAATTTGATTAAAAAAACTGCACATATATGAGTCCCTTACATAAATAATTTCATACCTGATGAAAACTGCGAACATATGGGTCTTCCACCTCCACAGATGTAACCTCTTCATCAAGAAACCTACCAAATAAATTCTTATAACTGTGGCCAGTAGAATCATTCTCTATGAAAATTTGCTCATGATATTTTCCCATAGCTTTTTGTTCTTCAATTAATTTTTTCACTTTTTCTGCTCGGCCCATGTAAGCTTCTACCTTAGCACGTAAATATTTCTTCTTTTCAGGATCTGTAACACCTATAAAAGGAACTCAGTAGGTGTTACCTCATAAAAGCCCTATAAATTCCATTTTAGTTAGCATAAAAGATATTGGATCAAAGAACAATATGAAATGGTTGCATGACATAAAAAAGAGAAGTCTTAACACAAATTCCCCACAAATTTATCAATTCTTAAATCATGGTACGCTACATCAGAGGTGTGAAACAGCCAAAAGCCTAACAACCTGAAGAATTACAACAACCTTTATATAAACAGAAAATATGATCCTTCCATAGGCTTCTACAATGAGTAACAGGAACTAATAAGGGCTATCATGAGGTCTAAAGTCTTTTGGGATGTGACAATCTGTCATTGGGTGGGTGGTTTCAACATTGTGAAAGGAACATGGTATCTACATATTAAGCAGCAAAGCAGTCCAAGTGAAATGGCCAATGTTGGCTCTTCTTCTTGGACTGCATTACCCTCTAAGGTGTAGATATCACAATCCTACAGAATAGGATATCACTCACCTGGAAACACAGAATCACATCCCAAAAAACTTGAATCTCCAGCAACACTGCTGTGAAAACCTTACATAATGCATGAGGGCTACCAACCTTGACATATGGACAGCAGAACAATTTCTAAAAATAATATGATTTTGTAATTATCAAAGAATAGTTTTGTTGGCATAAACTTCCAGTATAACATGGGTCAGATATAACCTAAGCAAAAACCAATGCTTATTAGTTTTTGACAGGCAATATTCTACTGATTCCACTGTTTCAAGGATAACAGCTTCATGACACACCTGTATATTACAAGCACCAAAAGACAGATGTGTATGAGCAGCAATAATATTCTTTCAAATAAACAGCACTGGTAGCGCACATGCACACACACATACGTTCTATTGTAAAGTGTATGATATTTTCTAAGGATTTACTGTTAATTGTGTATCTAACATTTAACATGTTTGATATGCAACAATTTCTATAACAACAGTTTCACTTCTTTTTAAAAGAACTTCTATGCTGTTCTTGATTGTGACGTGGAAAATAAACATATAAAGTGCGCACAAAACAAACAAATGCCAACAGACCTTTCAGCAGATTAAGAAGAAGTTGGATACCTTCACGGTAGCACGCCAAGGCTTCTGTATATCGCTTTTTCTTGTCCAAATCAACACCACTCCGTATAACGGTCACGGCAGCTGTTTCAATACCTGCATCGGTCATTATGAGCAACTATTTTGGTCACTCGAAATTAAGGCGTACTATGAATCAACTGCCTTTATCCTGTAAATTACAGTTACTGGTTATAATTCACCTAGGATTTACACATATGTAAGCTTTATTACTGATTTAAGCATAGTTATAAATATCACTCAAAATACTGAACGGACATCAGGACTCATTTAACCTTTAGGCACCATGCATCGTACATATAGGACAGGCGTACCGCTACTCCACAGACTACACTTTTTATATATTTAGTCAACAAATATATGATTATTTTTTCAGACTTTCTCTCGCCATCTTCGTTTATTCCTCCACAAAATGTCGCGTATTTCCTAATGTTACCCTTCTTGGTATTCACATTTTACATAAATGGTGTGCTAAACTGTAAATGTCCAGCTCCAGGGCCAAAGGGTTAATCTCATTACGAAACAAGCGAGATCAATGTGCTCTTAAAAACAAACTCGGTGCACTGTGTGCCACGTTATTTAACATAACACAGAGTTTGCCACAGATCATACATAACAATGATAGATGCCTGGGTATTAATAATTTCGTATGTACCTGTATGTATATGGTCTCATTTACAAATGTCCCTTATTTGCCTTCCAATTGGTATTTACTTTCAAATGAGGTTAGCATTATGTTACGCACGATGATCAGTTTTGGATTATGGATACACGCACAGACGTGAATACAATTTATACAACGCTATGTACAGTAATACGTACAGCACGCCCCTGTCGTTTCTTCTAACCTGATCACATTCGACAGCTAAAATTTGCCCCTTCCACCATCTTTGATCAGGCTGCCACCTACTGCCGTTCTACTCGCAGTTTCCGGTTAATGGAGGCATTGTTGTCATATTTTGCTACGGTGCTTGTATGCGTTTGTTATTTGTTATTATTTTGCAATGTTATCCATGTAATAGTTATAATAAATTGCATCGAGAGGGTATAGCTAATGTATTTAAGGTAGGTAATAATGTGGGTTTACTTACATGGGAGTTAAAGTGTGTTTAAAAGTTGTAATGGCATTCATTGGAAGTGTGACCTTGCAACTTCACCCGCTTGTCATTTGTTTCTACAAATGGCTTCCTTTTGACTTCTGTAATTTACTTGAAATGAGTATTGGCCTGTTATAAGCGAAACTGGAATAAAGTCACTACTGTTTGTATTCAGAACGAAAAATCTGACTGATCCAGTATAATGCCCAATTTGAACCATATTCCACATCGTAGTAATTGATTTTGACACCTGGACTGATAATGCCAGGTTTCTAGGCAGAATAGGAGTTACAACTGACTTCGGTTTTTACCGTCCCGTTCTTATTTTACTTGCTGAAATGGCCATGAAGTACTTCAAGATTCTGGACACATCGTGTTGCAATTACTTGATGGCGTTATTGTCTCATCCTATTGAAAACGATTACGAATCCCCTGCGCTTCTCTTAGCACATTTTATGTAATATATATCATTAATTCTCCCAAAAATGTAAGAAAGACACCTTGGATATGTTTTAGACATTTTTATTATCAAACCATTAAGTACACCTGACTGTGTGCAGTATACTACAGAATTTATTTCTGTTGTTTCAGGATCAATGAACTTCAGTAAGTGGGGTATTGTTTGCTCATATAGATAATTTATTAAAATGGATGACTCTGGGCAATCACAAGAACTTCTGGAGAGTGCGGATATGGTGGCCCAAATGCAAACAGATGTAGTGAAACTAAATACAACTGATGCAGGGAAAGGTGATGAGGAAGGAGAACCACCTCCTGAACTAATAAGTGCCCAGTATATCAATATACATCGTGTGCCAGAAACATTGAGCAAGGGACTGGTAGACTGTGGCTCACCAGCTCCTCAAGCTTTGATAAGTGGTGAATTAATGCAACACCATGTTGTGCATGGTGGAATTGTTGTTGACATGATGGTTCCTCCACCTCCACCTCCTCCAGTTTTCACCCAGCATAGTTCCTTGGATCGTACCACACTGCCACAGTACATACCTGAACATTATGATGCAACCGATGACCTCCTGACTCATGATTTGACAGAGGAAGATCGAAGGTTGGCAGCAGCACTCGTTGCTGTACAACAACATCATCACTCAATAGTCACTTCAGAGTCAAATGTGATTGTTAGTCCAGCAGGGTTGCCAGGACTCATAACCACTACTGGCCACTTAGGAACCAAAGTCCAGGTACCTGTAGCTATTGGAGATCATCATATTACAACCATGACACCCCTTTCTACAGTGACAGGAGTACCAGTGGACAAACCTGCAATGGCTGCCATGGTGTCTAGCTATATACAGGCTGTGGAGGAAGAAGCAGCTGCTGGAGCTAATAGTACACAGCAGCAGCTCTTGGATCACAACCAAGGGGACAGAATAATGAAGATGTATCAGCCACAGCACCAACACCAAGAAATGAGGTTACCTCCTTTGCCTCCTCTTAAGAAAGTGCTTTCAAGTCAGTCTGTGGCCATCAGAAGCCGATATGTCCGGCCTCATCTCCAGGACATATCACAAAGGCAGGAGGTGATTCAACAAGAAACAAGTGAGCTGGCAAGTCGGTTGCAGCAATCTCAACAAGAGCAACAGCAAAGTGTGTTAATAGAGGGTGTGTCTGGGACTGCTGCAGGAGATGGCAGTGGTCTAAAGGAAGAGTATGATGTGAAAAGTGAAGGTTTGGAAGATGATTTAGGTGACGAAAGTGATGAACCTCTTCAAGATGATAATGATTCTGACTATGACATAGAAAGTGACTTAAGACCCTCTAGAAAAAGTCTCCCACATAAGAAACGCATTCCTCGTAAGTTAAAAAATCTCAAAAAGTCAGCCTCACCTGCAAGAAATATTCACACCAAATGTTATAAATGTGTGAAGTGTGGGGAACAGTTTGGCAGCCAGTCCGCATATGCGACACACCGTGCCACTCACAACACCAATAAAAAGACATTCAGTTGTGAACTCTGTAACAAATCTTTTGCCAACCAGCTGAAGTTCTTTGAGCATTTGAAATCTCATTATGAACCCACAGTGTCTACTGGAACTGCAGAACCAAGTCCAACAGCAAATGCCAGTAACAAAGAAAAACATGCAACTACAAAGGAAGAATCTCATGTGAAGCAAGAGAAGGATAGCAAACAGCCTGCTGCTGCTCCAACCGTGGGAGCAATTCCACCACCTCTTACTTGCAATCAATGTGGTAAAACTTTCCGACGCCAGAAGGCGTTGGAAACTCATGTAAATATATCTCATCCGAAACAAGAGGATATTGAAGAGTTCAGTGAACCTGAGGATCTGATGGAAGGCATCAGAGGAGTAGTTGATGTTGGGGATGTGGATACTGGTGATGAAGCAGATATGGGATGTATTCCATCACCACCTGTTGTCAGAGGACTGAAGAACAATAATGAAAAGGAATGGTATCGTGAAGAAGATTTACATGCTGCAGAGGCTGATCTTCAAGAAATAGAAGAGCAGCATCATCAACAGCAGCAGCATCAACATCATTCTCATTTCCATCATCAACCTGTGGATGAACCTGACAATATATGTGAGTTATGTGGGGATGTGTATGAGACCAATGCACAGTTGGAACAGCATGTTCAAACAGATCACTTGGAATTTACACCAGATCCAGGAGGTAGGGATGGAATTTTGTTATCCCCAAAGAGGCATTTGCCTGGGAAAAGATCTCGGAGAGCAGGACTTCATCTTGTATGCCCTCAGTGTGGTCGAATGTTCAATCACCGTAATTCCCTTGTTTATCATCTTCGAAGTCATTCAGGTGAACGTCCACATCAGTGTGAAGTGTGTGGAAAGAGCTTCTTTGCAGCAAGTGCGCTAAAAGTAAGTTATCTGTGGTATGAGTCAGTCAGAATAATGTTTATTGGTGATGACAACAATATATTCTCTTAAAGTATGATTCCTTTTTACTGTTCTCATGTATTTGTTAAGACATAACCTCAAAAAGGCCAAGTCCTTTATCATTTCCATCCTCTCTTATTCACATCTTTTAGTTTGGAAAAGGTAAACTGTTTGGTGGATTAGACTTTGTTTATACATGCTTGTTATAACCACATTTATAGCAGGCTAGTTAGAGTATTTACATCCAGAAGAAATTAATATTTTTTTTCATTCTTCACGCTGATTCTGTAGTCATAAATTTATAAGCGTATGGATGACTGAAATTAGTCAAGCAATTTCACTGGTGCCATATACCTGTTCTTTTGTTTTATTATATTTAAGTGTATACATAATGTAGCTTAAAATTGCAAATGATTGAAAGAGCTCCATTGCTTTCTTAGGTTTGAGAGATCCTTTAACAAAGGGCTTTGGGCCCAGAATATATTTGATCAAGTTCTTCTTGTATCTGATATTTAACAAGAGAACATTTTAAAACCTTTTGGATGGGAGAATTTCGTAATTAGTTTGAGATTTTAGTAATTTGTACATAAATGGGATTTGAGACTAGAGAAATGTAAAACTGTTGTTGTGGTTGAACTATTAACAAATCTTCCTTATAACAGAGGACAACCCTGTTGTGTTTTGCAAAATCAACACCAAAAGGTAATTCAGTCCACAGAAAAACTTATATTATAGAAAGGATGGATAAAGCCTATATAACACAAAAGGAGAAGATAAAATAAGTGAGCAACCCACATTAAGCTATATGGAGATAATTCAATATGAAATTGTGTTGTTGTTAATATAGTCATGCTATGAAAATAATAGATTATGTATACACACGCAAGGTCAATATATCCATTGTATAAATTCGGATTGAATAAATATAATATAACCATAAATGTAGAGAACATTTCAAGAAGTTAAGAATACTACCATTACAATCGCAATATATATTATCACTTTTGCTTTTTGTGATCGATAATGGGAATTATTTTAAGGTGAACATTAATACTAGGAATAAATCAAATCTACATCTCTCAATATCCAGCTTGTAAGTATATCAGAAGGGAACATATTATACTGGGATTAAGGTTTTCAGTTCTCTGCCTTCTCAAATAAAGGACCTGTCCCATAATAGAAATCAATTTAAATGTGCCTTGAAAAATTTTTTGTATTTTCATTCATTTTATACCTTGGATGAATATTTTAGCTATAGTAAGATTTAAAACATTTACTATTGTTTAGCTATTTTTTATGTTTTTTTGCTTCATCTTGAAAATTGTTGACCTATTAATTAATTATAAAAAGTGACATGATATAAAATTATATAACTGAAATGTACATTTGAATTAGTAAATATTTCTCCATCTTTTGACTACCACTGATTTTACATTGGCTGCATTGTACTTAATCTTACTCTAGGCTGCTTGTATCTGTAATAATGTACTGTAACACATATTGATGTGATTTAAATGGAATTGACATGCTACATATCCTGTGGGCCATAGCCCCCTTCTGGATCAGATGAACAAAGATATATTGAATAGAATAATGCTAGCAAAAGAAGACTAATCAATTCTCACTATAACAAATCAGTGCAGAAATAATGTTATAACTTTTACAATATTTTTACAGTAAAGGAATGAAGCATTTTAAATATTCATTAAACGGTTGAACATGGGTGGTCTCATAAGAGAGAACTATAAATGCAAGAATTCTTATGTTATATATCATTAAGGCTGCACTAGATGGATTTTTAATACAGTAATATAATTGCAATGGGGGAAACTTTAAGGAAGAGGTCTTTCATTAGAATGAAAGGCATTTTAAATGATAGCTACTATCCTTTTATATATTTTGCGCTTGATGATTATTGGTTACCCTTCTTGGTTGAAGCACGTAGCATTTTGTATGAAAACACATATTGTTTTTATATTGAAGATAGTTGTGTAGAGTGCATTATCCTTTCTAACTTCATCTTCCTCTTCTAGCACTGTTTCTGTTTTATGCAGGGTGATGGACAGAAAATCTTCAGTCTGTTCCATCTTCTTGCAGTCTGTCATTTTTTATTTCTTACAAGCACTTACTAAGTATTAATATTTACCAATGCCATATACAAGTAAAGCATGAACTAGTGTTTGAATTAATGAATTTAGTTCAAGTGGAATATCATGACAGTGAGCCATGTCTCGTCATTCAATAGTTTTGTGCCCATGCTTGTGTGTATGTGTTTGTTTTATGTGTGGCTGAAAAATTTCACTGACATCTGTACACACAGCTGTCTGAGAGATTTGGCCATGATTTGCAGACTTATGATATGGATGTGCAAATATTTCAGGTACATATGCGTCTGCATTCTGGTGATAAACCTTACAAGTGTGAGTTTTGTGGGCGACATTTCCGTCAGTGGGGTGATCTCAAGTACCATTGTATCTCAATTCATTCAGAGGAGAAAAACTATCAGTGCGAGTACTGTGGAAAGGACTTTGCTCGTAAATACTCTCTTATAGTGCACCGTCGCATCCATACTGGAGAAAAGAACTATAAATGTGAGTTCTGTGGCAAGAGCTTCCGCGCCTCATCCTATCTCCAGAACCACCGTAGAATACACACAGGTATGTCCTTGTTTGATGGATACACTGATAAGTTAGTGCAACATTCACTTCTCCGAGCTGTGAGTACTCAGACAGCATCCATGACATTGATTGTTTTAATGTTAGTTCGTAGATTGTAGTTACAGGCTTGAACTACAGGTTGCAGAGATACGTTACTAATATAAGTTAATATTTTTCAGATTAAGATAGTTATCATTACCTCCTGCACCAATGTGGAAGGGAGACTGAGTAGAGAATAACTGTGGAAATAAAGCTTATGGCATATTGTACTTTCCATCATTGGTATAATTCAGTACATTCTAAATACAGGGGGGAAAAAAAAAGAAGACTCAAAGCATTGTTAAGTTCCTTCAGCATTCACGATTAATAAATGAAGGCATGTAGGCTTGAAAACTTAGCCATTTACATACTATTATGAATTAATTTCTTTTTTAAATTTTTAGTTACTTAAGAATTATATGAGTATTGGGGCATATGACATGCATGGGGGAGAAGAGAAATGAATACAGCGTTTTGGTTGGAAAACCTGACAGAAAGAGACTGCTTGGAAGAATTGTGCATTGGTGAGAGGATAATATTACAATTGATCTTGAAGAAATATGTTGGAAGGGCATGGACTGGATTCATTTGGCTCAGGACAGAGACAAATGATGAACACAGTAACGACTTTCAGATTTCATACAGTGTTGATAATTTCTTAACCATCTCTGGACCTTTTATCTTCTCAAGAGGGACATTGCTGCATGAAAATTTTTTATGTGAGGTTCTCACAATGGTGGGCATTAGGACAATGCTCTTGTGGGATCACATCCCCAGACAGCTGTAATCTTAAGTTTTTACATACACAAGAAATTTTTTTCATACTTGACTTCCAGGTGAAAAACCTCACCCTTGTGAAGTGTGTGGAAAACCTTTCCGTGTCCGTTCTGATATGAAGCGCCATCTCAACACACATAACCGTGATAGGCACCGTGGAAATAATGGTAGTTCAGTTACTAAATCATCTGGCAGTGGAACTGATATCCATCACAACATGCTTCAAGGACAACCAAAACTGGAGGAACATGACTCAGAATTGGATCCTGATCAGCTGGATACTCACGGCAGTCTTCCACCCAACCACACAATTACTATGGAGCACCAGAACATCTCTGATTTGAATCCTGTCGCAGAAATCACCATTCAGCCTGCAGGTGGTGGCCCAGAGAGCATCTTACCAGATGAAACTTTGGTGGATTCAGGGGTTGTCCAGCAACCAATCAACCTCAATATTGCAGTGCCGGCTGTTGCGACAAGACAGACCCAGACTCATCAGTTGTCAGCAGCTGCACAGGCAGTCTCTGAAGAAGTACTGCATTATACACGGGACCCTTTAGAAGCTGTACGAGATGGAAGTAGTACTCTGTATGTGTGGCCAATCTATATGACATAGCTTGCGTGTTTCTGATAAATGACAATGGTTGTGTTAAGAACTGTGCTTATACATATATGCATAATTGTTACAGAAGTATTTCCTAAGTACAGTCTCTAATCCCATTAATTTGGCGCAAATCACTTTGCGATAGACCAATTTAAATGCATCTCTTTTGGGAGGTGGGGGGGGAGATAAGTTATGATTGTCAAAGGCAATAATCGATATATATTATACCCCTTGGTTCCATTATACTTCTGTGCTGTGTACTCCACAACATTTTGTTGGCCAATTTTTCACATAAAATATCTGTCCTGTGCTGACTATTTAATTTTTTAAAATTAAAATATCGTAAATGCAATGACACTTTTGTTATACTATGAAGTACAGTCTTCCTTTATTACTGGGATATATAGTAAAATTTAATTATCGTGTAGTTTGAGTGTAATACTCAATGGTGATGTAATACAGTTTTATATGATAATTGGTTGAATATATAATGTCAATTGAGAACATATCTCATTAATTGATATACAGATTCATGCCATCATTGCTGTTCTTATTCATCATATTATGCTGTACACAGATTGCATCCCCATCTTCTTTTATTAAATGATAGAGGGTTATGTGTTAATTAATTTCAATAAATATACTGTAATTAAGGCAGAATGTACATAATATTTTTTACTTTATAGAAACTAGTTTACCACATCACATTTATTAACATTACTGAAGTACAATTACCAGGGGAGCACTGACCCACTCTGTGTGGGTTACGAACTTCATTTGGTACAGCTAACAGCTGTGTAGTTCATACCATAGTATGCATCCTTTGTGCTTGCAGATAATTGTGATGTATTAAATTTGTCCTTCGTACATTGAGACTGATATTGGTAGTTCCCATTGTTTAATTAATAGCAATGACTATTACATGCTATCTGCCTATTTTTATTATTGCAACAATACAGTTAAGAAAGTTAGCAGTAATTAAGTTTTAGAAATCTTACTATTTTTTCTCTTCTCCAATGAATGGCCTTATCATATTTTTTATTATGGAATATTCAATAAAACAAGTGTCATGGTTATCATAACAATTCACTTGTTGAAGTCATTGGACTGAAATTTACAGGATTAATCTTGTGCATTTGTTACTGAAGCTTGAATAGATATGACTGAAATTAAAACTGGCTCACTCTTTTATTCTGGAGAAGTGCCATCATTTCTTACCTGATTGACTGAAGATAGGGTTGTGCAAACACCTGAAAATTTATACACTGTTAGAAATAGTCAAGTTCACTTCACTGTCACAGAAGACATACGAGTTGTACAAATGAGATTTCTAATATATGTTAACTAATACCAAAAAAAAAAAAATGAGAAGACAAATGACATTACTATCATATAGGGAAATGTTAAAAAAATGGGTAAGATAAGAATGAGAACTCACAGGAATGACAAAGATGTGTGAAGTAATTGCAGATAGACTTTTTTATGCATAGATGTAGTAATCTTGAGATTCACTATATTTGGTTTCTGCCTCTCCCTTTGTATCTTGAATTACAAATGTTCATACTCATCTAAACTGTTACAATGTTTGTTTGTTCAGTATGTTACTGCAAGTATTTCCGTGTACACACATCTATTGCTGTATGGATGCAATTCATTCTGTAAAAATTATCTATAAGGTGAAAATCCATACAATGAAATCTACAGCAGCATGAGTGCAAGTATACTTACACATGTGCTTGTCTGACCCCCTTTACAGACTCTGTCTGTAAAAGCAAAAGAGTAGCACTAAAAGCAAGAAACATGCAGATATCATTGTGCATTAAAGCAAAATTCTATAATTGAATGTCCATAAAGCAAGTGATGGGTGTAGTTTATTTCATTCCTAGTTGTAATTTCAGTTGTCTGTGTCACATATGAGGAAGTAATAAGGTTTCTCGATGAAAGCAAAGAATCAGTATGTTTCCATGTTCGTTCATGAAATAAGCTTCCTAGTAACTGTACTTTTATGGGATCATGTAGGTAACGCAGTCAGGAAACATACTGGTTTTTAGCTGTATCACCAGTGTTTGTTACCTGGCAGGGGCAGGGATTTTCTCTTTTCTGCTATGTGCAGAAAACTGTGCAGCCCACCTAGTCTCCTATATATTGGATATTAAGAGCTGTTTCCCCTTGGGCAAGACTGCTGGTGCACAAATCTGGCGAAATACTCCTTGCAGTAAATATTGCTTATTCTTGCAGGTAAATTCTGCCACTTGTTTCTTTAATAAAAATAAGCAACACCATTAGCATTCACTGTAGTTACACTTCACCGGAAAGCAACATGGGTGGTTCAAATATGGTCCCAGAAAATAGTTATTAACAGTTCTGTCCATGGGTTGATGACTTGAATTTCTTCTGTGTGAGTATACTGGATGCTTTGATTGTTCTGATGTTCTGCTACGTTTCCTGCATGTAGTGGTATGCCCGGGTTTCATCAATAACTGCTGCCCTTACTGTCTGATAATGTGGCACGTGTGCTTTCCCGAAACTCTGGAGCATTTGTTTTGGTCAATATTAAGTTGTTTCCACACTCATTTTATGACAAATACATTTTTTAATCGAAGATCCTCATGTACCCCAGTGTTTACACATATCAGTTACATACTGCTGTTTAGTTAGTGATTTAACAGAAGCTGTGACACAATCAAATTTTGCAATATTGTCAGCAATGCATGGTGTACCATTGCATCACTGACAACAGTCTTCTGTGCTAAGAAATGCACGAACTGTTAAAAGATCACAACACAGCATTGTCTGTTGATTTATTGTAATACTGTAAACTTTCTGTATTATGAGGTGTGCTCTATGTACTATTGTTTTGTTATGCACCTGCCTGCTTTGTTATGATCTTGAGTAATAGTAAACATTTTTGAATGCTACAGGTTGTACTTCTGCCATCAGAAGTCAGGTGCTTGAAGCATGGAACATGTCAAGTCTCATAATTTCATTATAGGCGCTATAGTAAACAAATGCAGTCCTGGAATGTACTGCATGCTTCTCAGGTGATTTCATTTCCTGTTCATGGTTGTCATTCATCTTCTAGAAGATTATGCATTTTCTGAATCAAATAAGAATCTAGGTGCCACCAAGTGAAACAGCATGGTGGTAATACATCTGGGAGGTACTGGTTTCACGTTTGGGTCAAGCACTGGCTATTCTGACATATTTTTCATGATACTTCCTTAGGGATGGTGTCTTAAAAGTATGCCATGACTGGATGCCCCAAATTCCCTCTTGATCATTCAGGTATAATCCTATTATTTTGCTTTTGATGCTGTGCAAGCGTACAGACACAGCAGCATAAAATAACCACATAAAGAAACATGATTTCTGTTTCATAACTAGGTCATCAGAAGCATAATGCTTTGTGCTTTCTAAATGTAATGCGTGGTGAAAACATAACCTGCATGTTAGAGGTCATATACCTGCAAATTGTGGTTGAATTTTATCTGCAAGTGTGAGCCAGTAATTGTCTTTATCCGTTGTTGTTGTTAACATTCCTGGTTCTAAGGAAGAAAAATGCTGTCCTGTTATGATTTGCTGAAATAATTCACATAACTCGTACATTGTTTTCTACACAGTACCAATATGATCATGTGTGTCATGTTCGTGGTATGGTCTGCATTCTCCGCCATGTGATTTCTGTATATATCACATTTATATACAAAACAGACCAGAAATCTCTGGATTCCATATTCTGATGTTTATTATATACACTGAAATGTGCAGCATTAATAAAAAGTAAAGCTGCAGAATTTCAGCTGTGAAAAAAAAATGTTTGCACATCCCTGAAAGAGTGAGTTGAGCAAAAACCTTAGAAGTTTTAGAGACATGCATTTGTGGCATTCATCTTCTGGTATTGTATGGCAGCTTGTAGTCTGTTAATTGCTCAGTGGTAGTGGTCATTTCCTTGTGTTGTGACAGATAAGCACACATTGTGATGTCACTGTAACAGGTGTCACTATCCTTTTGCCATGAGTGAAATACAGTGTATAGCATGGTAAACATACCCATGGCAAAGAACAGTTCTGTCTTCAGTTACAAATTACTGCTTTAAGGAAGAGTGACAATGATGTCCTTTGTTGATGTTCCTTGTCATTAGTATATTTTAGTTTACTCTTTGAGCTTTCATGTGCAACCTCAGATAATTATATTGTACCTTCTCATATTTTTGTTAGTGGCTTCCTTGTGTTTTGCATATTGGACCATGAACAGTGCAGAGGAAGTCTGAATATGGCACTTGTAATGAAAGAAAATGGCACAGTTTATAAAGAGGTCCATAATAATAAGAGAAAAACTGGTATTTTTACCACTGCTGACATTCAAAATCAGTGGCTGATTCTGAATGTCTGAGTAAAAGAACCTGGTATAAAATAATAGTTTCAAAATAACTGCCATGTTTATAGAGTTAAAAGAAATAAACTTGTGAAAATCTTTGTCCAGTATAGATTTATAAGACTGAATTTGTAATGGGCATAAACTTTATGGACGGACAATGACCAAACGAAGGTAAATGGCATAGAGAACAGAAAATAATAAATTGAAAATCATGGACCAAAGAAATTATTTACATTACTAGTGACCCAAGTGAAGATATGTGGTAGGAATCTTTAGTGGCAGTGCTTGTATTTGGGAGATGCCTGGTTTGAATCTTGGCTCGGTCACAATAACATCCTTCTGAATTCTTCTCAGTTTATCACCCATCATCAGTACTGTCATTCATTGCTATATATAGTCAGAGTAACTGACATCATCATTAACTGAAGAACAAAATAAAGTGTTAAAGAAAAATTATTTGGATAGATGATGAATATTTATTATGTATCCAATGTAAGATGAGAAGTTTTTCCTAATTCATTATCTGAAAAAAAAAATGGGTTGCCTTATAATTGTGCATTTAAACACTTTCTGTAAATAAGACATAAGTTTTTGTATTTGCTGCAGCAAGGTTATTAAAGTTGCTACAGTAAATACTTCCGATTTCATTATGTGTATGCCAACAACTCATTTCAAGCCAGATTATTGCAGTGAGAAGTTGTTAAAGTATGTTGTAAAAATCACTGGTTATGATGCTAATTTTAAATTACTGGTAATTAAACATGCAAAAAAAACCAATAACTATGCCTCAGCATGGAAGTCCTACATCAAGGAAGAAAGTGTGTGATGCTGGAAAAAAGAAATAAGAATTATGAATATTATTAAAGGGAGCACATTCAACCTGGAAAGAAATTCATGAGGTCAACTAGGGAAATTTCAATCCCCTGATCAAAACATTTTGGAGTTTATGATAGAAAAAAAAAGGCCCTCCCTTTACCAGAGAGAATACAAGTAAAGGAATTTCAAGTTGCTGCAGCATGATTGCCAAGCCAGTAATGGTTGATCAATAGGATTTACGCATTGTAAAGTGTTAGCTCTTTAGGGGAGAACTACATTAGCAGAAAATCTTCCCACAAAAAAGCTGAAAATAAATAGCATACTTGTGCCATATACTTGATGTGTGCCAAAAACATATTTGTCTCTTTGGACAGATGGGTAACACAGATGAAGCCAACAATACAACTGAAGCAAAATGGATCAAAATCAGTACTTGTCAGAATGACTGGTTATAAGAACTGAGAATAACTGTGATGCTGTCAGTTCTGAGTAATGGGAGGAAACTGATGATGTCTTTTATTCTGAAGAGAAAGAATTGTCAGGAACGAAAACTCTGTAGTGGAATTATGAGTGTATGTAAATGCAATGAGAAAAAGTGGATGATAAACTTATCAGTTAGTGACTGAGAGAAGCTGGGACTGAAGACTGTGTGCTGTTATAAATGAAAGAAGAATTCTAGTTTTAGAGGCTTTGAAGGAGCTGTCAACAGAGAAAATAAAATTAACTCATAATGTAAACATACATATAGTGATTATTTAGGAGGCATGACCTTTCAGTTGCTGGTGACTATATAACCTGTATGCAGAATGACTGCCATCTGGGAACTGCCTACAAACATCAGCAGGAAACATAAGAAGGCCATCAGAAGCACTGCTTGGGCAGTGGAGTAGGACTGCTTGGAATGACATTTCACCAGAATCTATCATCAGGAGGTTTAAAAAGTACTGTGTATCAAATGATATAACTGGAACAAAGGTTGTTTTTCTGCAGGAGGAAGACCATAAGGACAACCCTTCTTCCTGTGATGACGGTGTTGTTGACAGTGTCTAGTTACCTCACTGGTGTGTCTGGAATTTGTTACAACATTGATACTCAAAAATTTTAACTCAGATGTTTAATTCCATGATATTAAACATATATACATGAAGTGACATAAAAACCTGGCTAATTTTAATATAAATTTGGGTAAATACAGTATCATTTTGGAGACGGGGTAGCAAAGTCAGCGTAGTGACTATGCTACAGGCTGTACAGTCTGGGGTTCAAATCCTGGTAGAGGTAAGAGATTCATCTCTTATCCAAAAGTCCAGACTGGCTCTGGGGACTACCCATCCTTCTATGCAGTGGGTACTGGGGCCAGGCTGTTATGTTAAACATTCACCACCATCAGGCGCTGAGGTTAAGAATGAAAACTTTACCTTATTACATTATAATTTGTCCGCACTAAAGTTTGTGAATCTAAGGAATATTGATAATGGTGAGCTGATGGTCACTGTGATAGGTTTTAGTAGAATTGCCAAGTTTCATGCATTACCAGGTATATCTTAATCATGTACGGCCTCGCATATAAAAGAGTATATGACAGATTCACGGCACAATGCCCAGGTATGGACTGACAGTGGAAGTTGATGGATACAACACTACTTTCTCAAGGTGTCCACAGTTTGAACCAACCACTCAGTTTTTCCATCATGTGTCAAATTGGAAAAATTCACAGAATCTTGTGAGACTTAAGGTTCTCATGGCAGTGGCTGTGAAGATACATGTCTTCTGGGATATGATGCTATGCAGTCTGGTAGATAAGTATGAATGTTTCATATGAACCTGCTGATTCAATCCACAGAGCATACAATTTCATAGCTTTGCATCATATCTTTGTGGAGGGTAATTTACTTTTTGCTTTAATTTGTGTGTATCCATATGCATCAGTGTGTGCACCTCTGAAATTTAATTATGGCCCCATGATGTCACCCAGTGTTTGTCACTGTGGGTCTTCTTTTCATGTGTTCCTTAATCCAGTTATATTACTACTCTCTGTGGGTAAGTAAGTTAGGTGTAATCATAGCATTGATCTGTGTTCATTCTCATGCAGATGCTTATGCCATGCAACTGAAAGATGGGTACTGTGTTTTGGAGGAACACGTACCTTCCAGCAGACTACATGGTTTAAAATCCTGGAAGACAGTAGTCGTCAGTTTCCTGTTCACTGACAGCCATCCATTGATGCAGCAGGTTGTGTGAGAGCACTGTGAGTGTAACCTGTACTTGTCTTACAGCTCACTGTTTTGGAAGGAAAGTGTATGTCCTAAAAGCAATGAACTGGGATTGTTTCACTTGATGGAAAATGAGCCAAATCATAAACTTGCAAGTATCCTGTGCAACACAATTCACTAAACGTAGATAAAGTTTCTATAAAAAATACTCTTAAATATACTGTAGGTGTCCATGTAAAAGGAGAAGTTTGTCCTAATACACCACCTGAGGAATGACAGGTCACCTTGTAATTGCATAAAAACTTAAATGAGTTCTGTGTACATATTTTTGTGAAAACTGAATATGGTAATGGGGTGGAGTTATCTTATATCCAAGGAAATATGGTGTATATCCCTCAAATCTGGTGATATCAAACTATTCTTTCCTGAAGGTGAATGCAGCAGTGACACAATTTTACACGTTTTAAATTACTGATTATCTACAAATGTGAAAAAAGTTACATAAGAATAATGTGAGCACTCAATTACATCTGCATATGACTTTGTTTAGCTGTTGAAATAAGGAGACTGACAATACAGGCAAATTTACATTAACACAACAACAGATGATGGGCTGTGAAGCATGTGACAAAGATTTCTCCACATATACTCATGAACATAATTATATAATAAGCACAAGGGCAGTAAAAATATTATTTTTTGTTAGTATTAAATATTTTAGCTGTCTGTGGCTGCAGGTTTAATGGTTAAATACTGTAATAGTGGTTTGAAAATAGCGTTATGTTATGATTGACTGATGGTTTATTTGTATATAATATTAATTATTAATGACATGTATCTTGCACGGGACATCACTATCATTATTCAATTGCTGTAACAAGAAAGCAAGCTCGCGCTATAAATATTCTGGACTTTTTATATACATTTCAGGGTGGTTGTTGTTCAGATGATGGACATTTCTTGGGTTTTTATACCATGTAATGTCCCTTCAGAGGAACCCAAAAAGATGACTGTTATTTGAATTCTGAGCTTTTGTTTTAAAGTATACAGAATTTGCAACTGGTAATTATTTTACTTGTGTATAGGATTTATCTGTATGGGAAAGAAGGATGATACAGGCTAAGTAGTACAGGGTATAGAGTAACATTACAAATTAGGTTCACAGCATGCAGGTTGAACAAACTAGTTTGGAAGTAAGGTTTTGGACAACATTTAAGTGCAGAAGAAGCATGATTATGCCTGCATATTGTTTTGAGGTAGACTGATTATCAATATAGTTACGTGCATTTCAGACACTTATTAAACTTTTCAGTTATATTCATGGCTTATATTCTTCTTGAAAGTTGATGTTCTATTCAAAAAAAACAAAGAAATGAGTGGCACAGAAGTCAAACCATCAGACAGTCATAAACTAATAGAATTAAGCATTCATTTATTTCACTGCTTAATTTCTTATGTTATGTGTTGGAAATAATCCATTTTATATTCTTACATGTGCCATTAACTGCTGTATCACAGGGCACTACCATCTGAGCACTGACGCTTCTGTTGTCTCATCCCTCTAAGGTTTCTTTTAATATACTCAAACTTGGAAAGCACAAACAGATGAGAGCTGTGATCATTAAACACTAATGTATTGTCCTCTCTAAAATAGATGCTCTTTACATGAGCTAATATGAAATGTTGGAACTTAAATGAATTTTTGTATTAAGAAATATATCTTCTTTATAAAAGAGAATGAATTAATCTAGTCTTTGTTTTTAGATGTATCCCAGTCCAAGTTTTTAGCCCAGGACTCTCCTTTTTTTTTGGGGGGGGGGGGGGGGGAAAAAAAAAAAAAAAAAAAAAAAAAAAAAAACAACAACATTTTTTTCAAGGGGTGTTTATATTTTTAAATAAATTACAAAAATAAAAAAAAAAAAAAAATTATTAACCCAA
>Ga0136643_10000592_pt1 | contig 40584 bp, 23 predicted proteins | sample TergutLab28metaG_FD_96883 | JGI IMG/M metagenome (GOLD analysis project Ga0136643, IMG submission 96883) | Labiotermes labralis P1 segment gut microbial communities from Petit-Saut dam, French Guiana - Lab288 P1 (version 3) (version 3) | ecosystem: Host-associated > Arthropoda: Insects >...
GTTTTGTGGCCTTTTTCCAAAAAAGGACACGTTTTTGGGGGAAGAAAGGGTTTTTTGCCTGAGGGGGAAAGGGGGGGGGGGGGGGGTTACTTGCTGAATTGTGTATGATAGCTAGTGGTATTATTAATTACTGAACTCACCTTCTACATGAGTATGGAAACAAATTCAGATTCAGAAGTTTGTACTGCTGGGATAGTGGATGATACACAAGTTCAAAAACCAAGTAATCCTGAGAGAGATAACATAATAAAGACATGTGAACAAACAGAATTTAACCCCCTTCTTTGAAATGGTCTTCATGTAAACAGGTTAAAAGTGAATTTATTAGTTATTTGGAAAGACCAGTACTGCAAGTACTGTATGTACATGAATATAACACAAGAGTTTTCCTAATTCAAAACAAAGATTGACTTGCAACTAATGTTTTCATCTTCTGTTCTTTCCATTTTTAGTGTCTGTAATCATACCATTGTCATCATTGTATATCATCATAATTACAGCAGCTGTGGGAAAGAACCCTTTCCTTTGTCTGCCAAACTGAACATGACATTTTATTACAGTGAGCCAAAGGTGAGGTTTGGAGATTATTGAAAGGAGTAGTATGTTGACAGTTATAATTCTGAATGACTTGTGAACTTAATGGTTGATGTTTATATTCGGAGCAAAACAATGGGGATTTTTTTTATTGTTAATTTGTATGAATAAAAGGATGCCTCCTACAGCAGAATGTCTTTTCATGCAATGCGTTACTTTGCAGTAAACCAGCCAACTGAACATTGTTAAACCAACAAATTCAACAGGCTTAGTAAAGATTTATAAGTACTATTATATTTCACCTTTACGAGTACCATACTTCTTAATTTTGTGCAACTGGTATGAGATTTGTGTGTGACAAATGCTGTTTTGAAGGAAGATCATGTTGAAATGCATTCACATTATTTCAGAGAAGTATAACTGTTTGCTTTGTCTTTCATGTAACAGTCAAAAGAACATAATTTATTTACTGAAGATAAACCTGTTAAACATGTGATTTGAGGTTTTCACACTGTTGTCAAAAATGTTTAAGTCTCCTGTAATATGACATCATTTTAACTGGTTAACTATTTACTGGTGTCTTGGACGTGCTTGTTGCCTACTTGGAGTAGCCTGAGGATGGAGGTGACAAGCTTCTCTGAAATGTTAGTAATTAATTACCAATTGCACAATGTCATATCCCAGAATACTTAATTGTTCACCTGGTAACATGTATCACATAAAGAAATGTGGTCGAAGATAAAACAGTATGTTTTAAAAGTTGTTTGATGACCTAATGTATAGCCAAATTGAATATAAAATCTAGGAATAATACTGTGCATTGTCAATAAGTAAACATGAAATCTGTGTCTAAAATTATGAAATTTGTATTGCACGTCTCTAAGTTAACTCTCCCCCCCCCCCTTCTTTTCATTGTGAGCTTTTATTCCATTCAGGCATTCTATACTGATGTTTTTATGTTTGAGCCACACAAATATGCAGTAGGTCACTGGCCTAATGGTGACAGGATTTACACAACCTAGCTTGCTTCTTATACCAACAGTTTATTTCTGCTCTAAGATACTCTTTATGAGGCTGTATTGCAAAATACCAGAACAATTTGTATATTCTGTATGTATGAAATTTTGAACTTAGTGTGTAAGAATTTCCTACACTGTGATTACTGCTAATGAGGAATGAATATTGAACAAGCCTGTTGTAATTTAATGTGGAATTGTTTCTTTTGTATCTTCATACTGTGCCCTTTGTTCATCCTGTCTTATTTTGCTTTAACATGTCTGTTGAAACACTGGAATTTGGTTACAGTTTTATCCTTCAGGTGGTACAGTTTCGAACATAAGACTTGTCACCAGTGTAAATGCATGAAAACTGTTTTTACACTGTGGAACCTGTGTAGTATGCACCAATTATAAAGTGGCTTCTGTTTTTTCATATTTTTGAGGCATGTACAGCAGCTGAAACCTGTTTTTTATGGGTACTGTGGCAGTGTAGATGGCACAGCTGCAGGTTTGTGTCAGTCAAGACATTGACGCGCGTGCGCGCGCGCGCACACACACACACACACACACACATGTAGAACAGTAGAGCTAAGTGGGTGAATAGCTAGTTCATATTCATATTTATTCACCTTCCTTTAGATCTTTACAGATATGGAGACAGTCACAATAATACATAAAAGTGTGCAGTGCATTTGTCATAACACAGTAATTAAAAATACAAGTAAGACAAGCAAGAAGGTAATGAATAGTGAGAATAAGTTAAGTTACACACTAAATAAGATCTTATAGCTATTAAATAATCAAGTAAAAAACAAAGAACCATGATCATGGGATGCTTATTGTTAAAATTCATCTGGACTATAGAATGTATGTTCAATATGGTAACTCTTTAGTGTGGTTTTGAAATGCCTAGCATCATTCGACAAAACTTTAATATTTGATGGTAAGTGATTATATATCTTACTTACGGAATACAGTACTCCTTTCTGGACTGATGTTATGTTTGTAGTAGGTAAATGTAAGTTCTAGTTGAAACATGTATTCAAATCATGAATTTCAGAATTGGATTGAAATAGACCTCTATTCTTGTTAACAAAAACAAGTAATGAGAAAATGTATTGAGATGGAAGTGAAAGTATTTATAACTGTTGAATAGTTGACGGCATGAATCACGACTACCAGTATTTGTAATGATTCATATTATTCTTTTTTGAATTTTAAAAATGCTGTTACTATGATGTGAATTATCCCCAAAAATAATAATACCATATGACATGACTGAATGTGCATAAGAAAAATAGATCATTCTCAATATATCCACAGACATAAAAGGTTTTATCACTCTAATAGCATAACAAACCTTATTCAGTTTTGATGTTAATGCTGGAATGTGATCCTTCCATGACAATGAATTATCGATGATCAAACCTAAAAGTTTAGTGCTTTTGATATTAGTCTTTATTGAATTGGGAGCAATTATTTGAATTTTTCTTCCATTTTGTTTTTTGGTCAAGAATTGCATAAAGTGTGTTTTATTACAGTTCAATGTTAAAAAATTACTCTGAAACCAGTTAGTTGTTTCGGTCATTACTGAATTAATATTATTCTTAAATTCCTCTGGATTAGTGTTTAACATAATAATGGTTGTATCATCTGCAAATAGTATCGGGTTAGATAATCTGCTTATGCTTAAAGAAAGATCATTTATATATATGTATATAAGAAACAGTAATGGACCCAGTACCGAACCCTGTGGAAAAACATGTTTCACATGTACCCGTTTAGAAGATAATTTATTAGGTTTACTATCTTTCATTGATATTCTCTGATATATATTTTTTAAGTATGATCTCATTAATTTGTTAGCTGTGTCAGAGATCTCATAGAACTTCATTTTAGCAAAAGTATTTCATGGTTAACACAGTCAAATGGTTTTTGTAAGTCACAGAATAAACTACCAAAAAGATTCCTTCTATCTAATGATGGCAGTACATTGTTTAGAAGTGTGTATGTAGCTGTTTCAGTAGATAATCTCTCTCTGAAACCATACTATTCATCAACCAGTATATTATTATAATTTAAGTAACTATACAATCTTTTATAAATAATTTTTTCAATGATTTTAGAAAATGAAGTTAAGAGAGAAATACTTCTGAAAACTTTAATCTCTCAGGAAATATACCTGTTGATAGAATTTTATTAAATATGTATGTTAACGGAGATGCACAAGGAGCACTAATTTTTAAAATTCTTGATGATATTTCATCATAGCCATAGGAATCTTTACATTTCAAAGAATGAATTATTTTGCCAGTTTCATGCATGATAGTAGTATTTAGTTTTATTGAAGAAGAAAGCTGACTAAGATTCTGTTGTAAGTTATTGGATCATTATTATTAATAGTATTCTTTCAGAAAATTTTTTTAATAAGGAGATTTTCAGCTACAGATGAAAAGTAGCTGTTGAAAGCATTTGTAATGGCTAGTGGGTTACTAGATAATTTATCATTAATATTAATTGTTGAGATATTATTAATAGTATTTTTATTATTGGTGATAATTTTAACTATGTTACAAACAGTTTTTGGTTTATTATTAGATTTCAATAGAAGCTTATAGTGGAGTTTTTTTTTGCTGCCATGATGACTGTAGACAAAATCTGACAATATTTTGTGTAATATTCCTTGTGATTGGGATCATTACTGTTTCTATAAGTTAAAGTTTCCTTTTATTTGGCACATGAGATTCTAATACCATTAGTTAACCATGGCTTTGATTTATAGGAGTTTTGTGGTTTAGTAACTGGAAAACTTGCATAGAAGATTCTGAGGTAAGTGCTAAGGAAATTATTAAAAATTATATTGACATATTTTCAAGAAAAACATTTTCCCAATTTTTGTAGCTTAACAGAAATGTGAATTTACTGTTTGAGTTACTAGCAATTTTCCTAGTATAGGAAAATATGTGTCTGGGAATAGAAATGAAAATATTTGATAAGGTAATAATTTGCGCATCATGGTCAGATGGACCATGAATGAGGGGATGCACAAAGGAGTCATGTCTATAAGTATTAATATAAATATTGTCTATTAAAGTACAGGAGTTATTGAAAATTCTTGTAGGAAACTTCACAGTGCTAAAAAGACTAAAAGAGGCTAAAAGAGAGCTTAAAGATGTTTTCCAGAATTATCATTAAGATAGTTTACGTTAAAATCGCCACATTACAGCACACCTTAAAGATTGCATGCCAGGTGGTGAATCCATCAAAACAGGATGAACAGGATGAGGGACCCAAGCTTCTGGGCTTAAATTACATAATGACACAGTCAGTGCATACCAGCACTATAAAATGCTGCAAAAACTGTTTACCAAGATCAAGAACAAAGGCCCATGTTAACTCACTGAAGCACCATCATGCCATGCAATTATCACACATTTGGACCATCAAAGAGAGGCCTCAAATGCTCCATGTTCACAGTGGCTGACAATATGCAGGAGGGTGCAGTACAGTGGTTTAGATAGCAGCCAAATGAATTCCTCACAAATGGAATGCATGGACTTGTGCATGAGTGGGACTCCTGTCTAAAATGCCTGTGTTGTTTTTTTCTGTCTATTGCAATATCTACCCTCATGAGCATCCTGGAATGGGTTTCAGTTGTGTATGCATTATATACATATACAGATGTTTGTATTTGTTGAAGTCCTGGCTGTAACAATACAGGACAATTATAAGTGTGGCTGGTGTGATGTTGACGACTCAAGAGTGACTAGGCTGTGGGCTAGGTGACAGTAATTGTGGTTACATTCCCAGCAGCAACTGTTTTTCTATTCCCCCACAGCCTCCAGGGCCTGAGGCCCATCCAATGTCCTATTCAGTGGGCATTTGGGACTGTTTCACTGGGCTACCAGCCCAAGAAATGTAAAACTAAGCTCCATCCACTGGCAGGTGTAAGAATCAGTTCTAGATTATGTCTTAATGGCATGCACAGGAGCAACTTTACTTTTATACTGTTGCATCATTAGCATGTTGCATTGGAAGTTAAAAGTACTCCAGCCTGCAGAAGACAGAAATATGATTCATGTTGCAGGTGACCCACTTTCTAAGGCAATTTGTATAATGGGAGGTAACAAAATGTTATAACAGGGCCATGGCGTATTTTGGAAACTGAATATTACACTCCACTGCTGGCAAGAGCAAGATTTTTATTTTCCTGCATGTCCAGACCAGCTATGGGGCCTACTGAGCTTCCTCTTCAATTGCTGTGGAGGTAAGCAGTTATGGCATGAATCTGACAACTCACCTGAATCCAGTGTTAAGGTTAAAAAAAGTGGAGCTCTACATGTCCTTCCTTTGGATGTCTTATGGCAGACAGAGGGACAACCATACTTCAGTGTGTTATTTGTGAGTTTCACATATCTGTTCTCTTTATTTACATGGCAGAGATCTTAGCAAGTATGCATTTGTATGTATTTTTTTTTTCAGAAATGCTGCAATTTGCATGATGGTTTCAGAGTGATCATAAGAATGCTTATGTATTTATTTATTTATTTATTTTTGAGGCATGTTTTTCATAATGGCTTTATATGTGTTAAGAACACAAGTAATTTCTATCTTTTTACTTTATGGGAAATAACTTGCACTGAAATCTTGGATGCAGTTTTGAAAATATCTGATGCATTGATATTTATAGTAGTATACAAGATCTTGAGTGTGCATGGTGTTGGTTGCTGGTTTTGGGCTTTTGTCCTTTATGCAGCTGCATGGGGTTCTGCCATTCTGTAGACTCTGAAAAGGTTGGTTATATTGGCAGTTCAGTTCTATGCATCGGTATGGCCACCAAAAATTTATTTTGCCCTGGGCCCAAGGGTTTAATGAATTTGTGTGTGATGTGGGGAGGCTAGACTTAACAAACTGCAGGGAATGTGGAACAAAAATAATAGATGATGCTGAGGAAAACCAAGCTCTTGTGAACACGATAACTGCCCCTTTTGTCCGATATAAGGAAGTGTGTTGCTTGACCATTGGAATGACTGTTACAAATCAAGCCTTTTATATGTTGGGGGTTTTTTTTATGTAGGTCTGTGGTTACTGTTTTTGGTATCTGTGACCACAACCTGTATTGTTAGGTGAGTGAATTAATTTATGTTTGAGTCATGTGCAGTTAAAAGTAACAAAGTCAAATGTCTAAAGAATGTATGATGTAGCTCTGATACTGTACACTTAATAGTCAAGGTGCCCATTTCATATATTGTCCAATTTACTGCCTAAATTGGCAGAAGCATTTTCGTTCCTTTCCTGAGTTCAATTGGATGTCTGGTTAGTAACACCTTGAAGTAGGCAACATTTCGCCTGCTTCCACATCTTGGCATTTATTTATGATCATCTTCCAGCACATTTATGCTTACATAGCCATTTTAGTTGAAGTAAAGGTAAAGGTAAAGTTCACCCTAGAACAGGCCACGAAGGCCCAGAGGGAGAGAAGAGGTATAACCCTTTTCTTTCCTTAACCTCGGCGCTAGATGGGGGTGGGTGGTCAACGCCACGCCCCGGCTACTTTACCCCCGGGAAAGAGCCGGTACCCATTTATAAGAGGCTAGGTGGGCCCCAGGGCCGGTCTGGACGGATGCGGAAAAATCTCGCCCCTACCGGGATTCGATCCCCGGACCGTCCAGCCCGTAGCTAGACGCTATACCGACTGAGCTATCCCGTCCCATATTTTAGTTGAAGTGGCACCCTTAAATAACTAGGAATTATTCTTGATTTCAAACTTTCGCCGTGTTCTGAATGTTGTATGCTTTCTTCTGGTATTTTCTGGCGTCTGAATTTTATAAGCCGACGTTTCGGAACACTGTTCCATCTTCATAGGCAGGTAGGTATGAAGTACTTCTTACCCACCTGCCTCTGAAGATGGAACTGTGTTCCGAAACGTTGGCATATAAAATTCAGACTTCGGGGAATTACCCAAAAGAAATCATACTCCATACCTACCTGCCTCTGAAGATGGAACAGAGATCCGAAACGTCGGCATATAAAATTCAGAAGCCGGGGAATCATCCAGAAGAAACCATACAACAACTAGGAATTAATCATCCTTATTTTTGTGGTGTGTACGTTTATATTCACTGTTCCAACGAAGATACTACTTACGCGTCAGTTACACCCCTTGCTTCGCATATCGTGACCAAGAATCCTATATCAGTATTCATAAAACTGCCCTGCGTAAATATCGATATTTATTCACTTACCCATATATGAGGTCATCTCTGCCTGCAGAGGTATAGCAGGTCGAGATTGTAAGCCTTCTGCTTTCCCCTGTCCAGGTACATTTCTTCCTGTGCCTTAACGTTGACTGCACTTTTATATCGAGGGTCGATCTGTGCCTATTGCAATCTGTACGCGTATTGGTAACCAAAAAATGTTTGTTACTGTGTTATTATTTTGTGTTAATTTGGAATGGCCTGAACATTTTGCTGTTTTAATGAAGGCATGGGTAAGTGAAAAACTTGGAAGCATTTATATTTATTTGAAAATTTTGATTGGGATGGGGGTGTGTTTACCTGGTGTTGGGTCTTCATTTAATATGGCACCCCGTTCCGAGGTGGAACCCACAACATCTGACTTGTACGGGATCTGCTTAAAGTGGTTGTAGTTATGCTGTCGTTGTACGAGTGTAATCGGAGTTCAAGTACTAACCTTCATGAATCAGAGGTAGCGAACTGTGTACTAGTCTTACTCTCATACATTTTCATACCATTTGGATACTGTCGAACACTGATATGAATGATAGGAACTATCGATATTTAATCGATAGAACGTGACTACGCAATCACTCAGATCTAGACCTGGATGGCGGTCAACTATTGAAACTACTCGAAGAACGACACCCATATGACAATGTATAAATGTAGGCAATCGAACGAAAATATTCGGTGGCAGCAGTGTTAAAGTGTCCAGGTATTACATTATTGTTTATGCGTTTGTATTGTTAGTGTGTTTTCTTTTATACTTGACGTGCAATCTTAATCACCTGTCGTAACAGCTGAGAGGTGGCAGTCTTTTTTTTGAATGTTCATACTTTGATAACTGTTGTATTCGCAATCGTGCGCAGTACATTTCTGTTGGGTATGCACTCACGATATTTTATTTTCCGTTTTTTTAAGTTGAATTTCATTCATTGAATGCCCAGTCATAAGGACGTTATTTTTATTCACCAAACAAATTAAGAAACTGAAACATAATTAAACTTTAAAATTAACAACTAAATTATTTAGAATACAAAGTTAAAAACTGGTACGCGAAATACCAAATTTTTGCTATTTTTGAGACATTAGGGTGTGCCAGGGCACACCCGGCACACTACGCTTTTGGTTGCACCATGGAATTTTAGGTATTCTTATAATTATGACATTTTAGCAGCAGTGTGTTGATTCTGAGGGACAAATGAGGTGCAGTCAGTCACAGAACCGAATGAAACTACCCGAATGTCAGACATCAAATATAGTGTAGGTAGCCAAGGTGGCTGGGTGCTGGTTGAATGGCCGGAATTTGGTTGTAAGAGGTTATACAGCCCATCTGCTGTAGTGAATGGCTACTGACTGGACAACCTGTGTCGATTATAAGAGCTGATGAGTTGTAGGCTAGTTCGTTTGTTCAGTTAATATAGTGACTATATGTAAGACAGGCGGCCATGGTTTGATTCCCAGCTGGGACAGTGAATTTTCTATTTGCCAACCTGTCCTACATACATACACACACATGTACATACATCCCATGGTTCTCTAAGTGTATCACAAAGACAGGAGGATGTGGAACAAGTCATAAATACACAAATATACAAATTTACAGTGTAAAATACTGCAAACATTTTACAAAAACAGCATTATAAATCATATTTACACATAAAAAGTTCATGTACAGAATAACAGCAGTGTGTATGTAGGTGTTTTCATAAGACTGCTTTCGATTTTACCTTGTCCATTCTTGAGGATCATCACACTAAGTGGTAAACTGTTGAAAATTTTTATGCCAACATAGAAGTACTTTTTTGAACACAAGATTTGGTCTATGAAAATGATGCTTATTCCATGTATTAATGTTGTGTAGAGATGAATTTGTTTGAAAAATTTCCTGATTATTGATAATGAATTTTATTAATGAAAGTATATACTGGCATGGAACAGGCAGAATCTCTAAATGTTCATATAGACTTCTATGTGAGGTCCTGTGTTGTGCACCAGCCATAATTCTGATGACTCTCTTTTGTAAAGTGAAAAGCTTCCCAATGTTGAAAGAGTTACTCCAAAAAATTATTCCATATTTTATAAAAGAATGAAAGTATGCATAGTAAATTGATTTGAGAGTGATCATCCTACTGATATGGACCAATGACCTAATGGCAAAACATATTGCACTTAATTTAACAATTATTTGTTCTGTATAGCTCTTTCAGTTCAGGCTGTTCTCAATTTGTGAATCAAGAAATTTTGATTTATTGTTTCCTCCACATACTTTTCTTTATAACCAATATATAATGTAGAATGTTATGAATTCTTTGTTATGAATTTCATTATATTTATTTTATCCAAATTTAGAACTAAATTATTAGCACCAAACCATTTAATCATACAAGAGAGAATTATATTTGACACTGAACAAAAATCTTTGAAATTTCTGCTTGAAATTATGACACTTTTAACATCAGCATATAATATTGATTCTGATACAGAATTTATTCGCAGAGGAAGTTCAGTTATAAATATTATGAACAAAAGGGGCCCTAGAGTTGATCCTTGAGGAACTCCATGTTCCACTATATCGCAGTCAGAGAAAAAAATTTTGAATCGAATTAGGTGATTTTACTTCAAATTTCTGTCTTCTGTTAGTTGAATAGGACCTAAACCAGTCTTCAGATACTCCTTGAATTCCATAGAAATGTAATTTAGCTAACAAAATTTCATGATTCATGCAATCAAAATACTTTTGCCAAATCAAAGAAAATTCCCCCAACATGCATTAATAAATTTGAATATTCTAGCTGTTAGTCTGAAGGCAGTATCTTCAATTGATATTCCTTTCCTAAAACTGTTTTCTTCTGTGACCAGTCTGTTGTTAGTATGCAGGTGTTGGCTTAATATTTTGTGCATAGTTTACACGAGTCCCTTAGAAAAAACTGTTAATAATGAGTTAGGCCTGTAATTTGTTATACTAGTTTTGTCTTCTTTCTTGTACTATGGGCAGAAAATATACTTGTATATATAGCAAGTAACTGTAAATGTAGCGTAATGAGTGACTAATGAGAGATGCACAAGCTTTTAATATTTTACTTGTTATTTCATCATAACCTCATGATTTTTTTTTGTTTTGTTTTAGGGAATGTGTTGTACTTTTTATCTCGGCTTCAGTGACTGGAATTATTTTTATGCTGGGAAATTTTCCAGAAAATAAATCTTTGAGAATTGAGATGGCATCTCCTTTCCTTATTTGTTAAATGCCTAGTTTTTCAGTAACTTTTATGAAGAAATTATTGAAGGCATTGGCCACATTTTTTGGATCTCTTAATTTTACATTATTTACAAGTAATGTGGTAACCTTTTACACTGAACGGCTCTAGGACCCACCCAGCCTCGTATCCAATGGTACCTGTAGCTCTTACCCTATTGGTAAATTAGTCAGGGAGTAAATCTGTTTAATAAACTCACTGTCGAGGTTATAAATGCATGGAGCATTACCTACACTGCACTTTGACTTCACCGGTATAGCTCTGTCATTTTAGTCGATGGTTTAGGCAACCACTTGCAAGACTTCTTTCACCAGCTGACAGCATGGGACACTGAGTGTTCTAACAGAGAGGAAGTGTCTTGTGTGAAATCCAAATACATTCAGTTTTTGAAATATCCTGTTTATTAGTAGTTTGTAATAATCGAATTATTCAATACTTTGTATTTACTTTGCCAATTTCCAATTATTCATTCCAGCGGAGCATGTGAGCACATTCTGTTTTTGGGTTAGAGCTTTGGAATCAACACTTGATATAGAAGTTTGCAAGAGTGCTGGGGTTTCTGTGTCAGGAGGGTATGTGATTTGTACTGAAGTTCATGTTGCCAAGGATTAGTAGTTACATTATTTAAATATTTCTTCTTTGCCCTTGTTTTAATATGCTATGCAAAATTAATGAGCATGCTTATTTGTTTTAACAGTGTGATAAGTCAGGTGTGCATCAAGAATTTTTCATTGGTGGGTGGTACTGAGCCTGAGGCTATATAACATTTCTGTTTGATTTTTTAAAAGATTATGTTATAAAAGTCATGTTATAAGTATAAGTGTAACATAACACTGTTTTCAACTATATATATATATATATACACACACACACAGATATAACTACATGTTACATGACTCAATTACAGTGTCATATAATCTTGTTAATTTAAATTTCTTAATTTATGTTTTAGAATTCTAATGTACTAGTCATTGACCAATTTCAATGGCCGATTTTGGCTGAAGGCAGATCATATAAAACTTTTGATATCGTATCTAAAAAATTTTTATTTTTACATTTTGGTTTTGGGGGTTGGGGAGGAGGTCTTCAGCCTGACAGCCCCCCCCCCCTATGGGTGCGCCCCTGTGATAAGTATAACTTCTATGTTTGTTGACTGAAAAGTAAAGTGTGAAAGAATATGACATTAAGAATATTTTATGCTATTTACTGCAGTGACATGACACAGTAATCGTTTCATCCATCGCTTGATTGGTAAGCAACAAATGGGCCAGATGCATAGATTAGTTTATACACTGTAAAGAAGTAGTCAGGGGTTGGAGACAGACATATTGAAATTAGAGAGAAGACCCTTCTGTTATTGAGTGCATATTTAGACAGTTTTACTAAAATATGAAGTTTTTTCTATTCTGTGAAAGAAAGATACTGATATTAAATACCAATATGTACTACCAGAAGAAAGCTCTGTTTGTAGTAAATGGTGATTAACAACAACATGAGAGTTTGAACGAAGTCATCCCGCTGTGTATAGATTCTATATATTCACTTTATTTTATATATTTCAGTCAACACACAACTCTATAATAAAAGCATAGGTTAAAGCGACATGTTTCGACTTAAAAAGTCATCGTCAGGCTAAGCTAAGAACCATTGAGTTCTTTGCAATGTAAAGAACTCAATGGTTCTTAGCTTAGCCTGACGATGACTTTTTAAGTCGAAACATGTTGCTTTAACCTATGCTTTTATTATAGAGTTGTGTGTTGACTGAAATATATATGATAAAGTGAATATATACAACATGAGGGTGTATACGCCAGTTATATTTTTTCAACAACACTTCATCAAGTAATAAGAAAGATTTATTTTATAGGTGTGCTGTGTTCTGTTCCAAATGGAAAATTCCATCTCCCATTAATCCTTGCAGATATACCCATTTTTATAGTTTTTGCTATATATTTTAAATATTCATAAGGTGATGCCTGGTGTAATCTGATTCAATGGGTGGCATAAATGGAAGAGCTTTAATACCTGATATTTTGTTGTTAGAAACAAGGACTTTGATTGAAATTGGTTCTTGCTTTCTACCTTGCTGGATTTTCATGTATGTTGCCCTGCAGATTCTGATGATATAGTAGATCACCTCAACACCACTGAGTAGGCTGACTCCAAGAAATAAACCCATGATTCCACCAAAGGAAACTAAAGACAAGAAAAAACATTAAATTTGAACATGACTCTTTAAATCAATTTTATTTTCTTGGTATAATGTAGCATTAAAACTGATTTGCAGAAGATTTTAATATTGTTTTATAAAACTGGTATTTTTACATTTGTTAGGCTATACACTTACATAACTTCAGAGAAATGTTTACTGTTATTTTGTTGTGCAGTTATACCTCATTTATTGCAATCAAATGAGACATGCTGCAGCCAAAGATAAATCAGAGGGGGTGGGTGCATGAAAACTCATACTGCGTTGTGTCATGAACAGTTTTTGATTACTGGCTAGTCTTTCAAAAATTAGATTTTACTGACTTTCTGATTGAGTATTTGGAGGTGTAAATTAAATCTCTGAAAAAATGACCACCATCACCACCGCCACCCCCAACCCCACTGCCACCGCCTTCGTACTAATACTAATAATGATGATGGTGATGATGATGTTAATAATAATAATAATAATAATAATAACAACGACAATTTGTTGCCGTCTTATTATTTTTTTCTTCATTGACTACTTCACCCTTAGTTGTCAAATGTGGATAACTTTTAAGACAGGATAATGACATTTCCAGTCATCTCTGATATCATATGTGTTTGCATGGCGTGTTTGGGAGGGCACTAAACAGATATGCAGCCTGCATATCTGGTCTGTGATAATGTTTGCAACCAGAACAAAAACAATTGAAAGTAGAATAAACTATGGCCGCAGGAAGGTGTACGTTATGATATGTATTATCCATGGCTGTGAATCTTTGCTCATCAATCTTTTAATAATAAGACTTTGCTTGGATGCTGGGGTACTGAAGCAATGAATTTCTGATATGTAAAGGACAGCTGGCAGTCATACTACTACAGTCCAAATCAGAAAGTTTGCTACTGAGAGTAAATATTCATATTTGCGCCTCACGTTTGAATGCTCATTGTCGTTTCTGGTGTAAAGGATTTACCCGTTGAATTTACAGTATTATGAATCTGTCAGACGAGATTGTTTAAATACTTTCATGTTTTAGAAGGCTATACGTTTCTTGAGATATCGTTACCATGATAAGATTTAATAGAATGAGTCATTCACTGGTGAATGCAGCAGGTTGGCATACTTACCAATCAATTGCATTAGCGTGAAAGCCCTTTCTCGCCGATACTTGACAGCACCCATTTCATTGTAATAAACATCAATGTGGCCAGTACTTTCTTTTGTTGTTGGGTCAGTATCAGGAATCATGTCGTAGTCCACGTTAAAAGTATTGTCATGACAAGTGGGTAAGCAAGCTGAGCAGTTGAGTATTGATGACCCTGGTTTTGCATTCATATTTTGATATCCAGGTGGTGGGTTATACACTCGTAAATTAGCTGTCAAAAGAGAAAAGTTTCTTTGGATAGCAACGGTCCTTGGGGGTGGACTCAGTTCATAAATATGTCAAACTTATTTAAGGCTCAAGTTATGTGGTCCATAACTAAGTGCTTTGATTGCTAAACATTAATATTCTTTCTATAAAGAATATCTTTGTTGTAAGATATATATTGTTTTACATATTACATACTTGTTATTTCCTAATGATCATCTACAGTTTTTTAACAATAGTTAATTAACTGCGCGACAACTGAGATGGACCTTGTTTATTGTCTGAGGCGTGTTTGATATACGTACAGAATTTGAGACGTGGTTACTTTTATATAATAATGTAATAACATTTGTTGACATAATTTTCATTGCACATTTGCTTCATACCATCCGGTAGCTTACTATACCTCTGATTTAGGATTTTGCACTGCTCGTCGTTATGAATGTATATATGCCAGTTAGCGTAGCATTTCTGTGTGCAAAGTGCGTGGTTATAGTAAGTGCAGAAATACTAGAGTAAAGTTCACTCACTGTTCTCTCGTGCTAAACATGGTAGCTGTGAAATATTGCATTCGGGCGCACCACCTGTTGGGGGAAAAATGCATAATCGGGTGTGTACATAGCTCAGTAATATCACGTTTTGGAAATTATTTCTGAATAGTGCGTACTGTTTCCTTTGGACTAAATAAGTCCGATGGCTCTGGTGTGATATATATTACAGAGAGGATATAAATATTGAAAATTATCTGCAACAGGATCAGCTGCACCACAAAAGCGTATAACCTAACCCAGCTCAGCAGTCATTTCGCATGTCCTAATCTCAGGGAATCTAAGTGTTGTAAGTAGCAAAACGGGAATAAATAGCTGTACACCATAAAATATTCTTCGTATTATTTCACGATTATTGAGCTCACATATGTTTGCTTGTATGGATGCGTCTTTGAAAAATGTATGCACTGTTAGACTCGGTACCACGTACGCAACTTTTTACATCCTGGGTAGGAAACAGACTACTCCCTTACGTTAAGATTTCAAACTCGCACATTTAAAATCCATCCACCCTTAAATATCCTTTCTCTTCCCAATTGGCTAACTGTTAAATCCCACGACTCCCTAATATAATCAACAGTCAAAATTTGAAATGCATTGTTTCTATTGGCTCACTTACGTAACGCTGTGCCCGTATTGTTCCAGAATAATCTTCCCGCATCTTAATGGTCTTCTCCCTCTGTCACTCTCTGTATCCCTCTAAGTTGCTATTCAAATCCGTTATACTCGCCATTCTACCCGAAACTAAATTACTAATTTAAACAAATCCGTCCAAACTATCAAATGTATAACTTTAGAACCTCGTCTAACTATAGCGGTTATAAGCGCTGCATAATTAAAGTAACGGTACTCATTCTGCGATACTGGGAAGGAGACTGCGAAACACAGCAATATTGTCCGCAGTCTACGTTTTCCCTTATGGGTTCCTCACGCCAAGTATCCATCTTTTCAATTGTCTGCGTACTCTTCGGAAAGAGCACGATCTGGTATTAATTCGCGACGATATAATTTGTTTACCGCATTTCACGCCTCATTGGCCGTACTTTTTTCCCGAAAAAAAGTCCCCGAAAATCACCACGAGACTTAACACCGGATGTAAGTAGAGTATTAAATCGGCAAAAATGCCTTGCTAATTATAATGTGCACCTTATCACTTGTAGAACCTCCCGTGGCGGAACATGCAGTGTATAAGGTAGGGTATAGATCACCCTTTGGCCGAGTCGGACTTTCAGGGATTGGTTCAGTTGTGTGCTAATATTTTTGTGGCAATCGAAAGGGGTTTAGTGTTTTCGAGCTCCGTTTACATGAGTTTAGAACATCTCGCTTTTCCAAAGTTCAGTAAAGCCATTCTGTTCAGTTTAGAGAAGAGTAGCAATTGTTCTTGCGTGAAACTTACCGTAATTATAGACTTTAATGTGATTATCTTTTAGACCTTCAAAAGATGTAATATCAAATTATATACCGCCTGAAGTTTTTGTGTCACGAAAGATACATTACACGCTAAAACCAACTAATAACAACAACAATGTAATTATTTTTACCCTGGTTAAAGTCGTAGAAGTAAGGATGACATCCACATTTAGAAATTAGCCAATTCATTCTGCATTCAATAAGACAGCCTTGAAGTGTGTAGGTCTGGAAATATTTGTTGCGGTGTTCATCTGGAAACATGCAATTCCTTGTCGACGTATCCAGCTCTCGCACTTCCGGAGAACACTCGGTTACCACGGGAGTTATCTTGACGGAGAAGGTTGATGCAATTTTTTCAGCCATGTATATGCTTTTGCCGGATTCTGGAGGAGCCAGTGGATGATGAATCATAATCTAGAAAGATGACAAGATAGTTTAAAACACGCATTGCGATTTAATTTTATTTTTTTAATATTGCTTAATGCACGGCTTCATGATTTGTACGCCTCACAAATAATATTCTGGTGATAAAAAATTCACTAACAGTGAGATGGGCGGGGAATGTGGCACCCATGGTGTAGAGAAAAGACTCCTAGAGGCTTTTGTTGGAGAGACCTGAGGTATAAAGGCCACGTGGAAAACTCAGACATAGATGGGAGGATAATATTAAAAGGACTCTAAAGAAGCTGGGTGAAAGGGCGTGAACTAGATTTGTCTGACTCAGGAGAGGGACAAGTGGAGGCTGTTGTGAACATGCCAATGAAATTTTTGGTCTCATGAAAAGCGAGCTGTTTCTAGACTAGCTATGGAACTACCAGGTGCTTAAAAAGGGCTCTTCTTCGTGGAGTTATTCCGTAAGGCTCGTGGAAGCTGGAAAGTATAGACCGTCCGTCTCTGACCGGCTGTTCGTAATAACGCATAGTTTTGCAGCCTGTTCCAGAGTTGTAGATTCTCTGTAGAAGAACGCAAAGTGTGAAAGCATACCTGCAATTGTAGCTGTACGAATACATTGGCCTCTAGACTGTGTTGTAGGTGTAGCTGTGAGATTTCGGCTGGTGTGAATCGCGTTGGGCATTTGAAGCACAAATATACTCGTAGGGTACACGAGCGGAACGGCTTATCTTGTTGAATATTACTTTATGCCAAGGACGTACTGTGTTTGGAGTGCCACATGTCATTCAGGCCCGGGTTTCCTAAGACACGCGTTCTGAATAAGTCTGTAGGATGGTACTGTGTTGATCGTATTAGAGAAGAAGGCAGAGTCGACAAGCAAGAAGCGATCCGATCGGCCGTCACTTCTCACTGATGAAATAATGACCAATATTCTGAGCTAACACAGTCGTCCTGAATATCCAACAGAATAAATAATTAAACCTACAAGACGGGTCCTTTTTTAAAAATATTTGTAGGTTATACCTATTTCGTGTCGAGGTTAAGAATTTATGGTTATATATATTCATTCTCCCATATGACTTCGTGAGTTTTAGAGAGACAACCGTACTTCTATAAACAACGCAAAAGCGAGATAATTGTTAAACAGGAGATATAAAAGCCTATACGTTTATACTTCTAGCTGTATCTCCACTCTCTTTGTATGCTTTTATGGCAAGTATGAGGAAAATTTACCATATTTACTGTTACTTTACACTCTTATAATTGTGGACGTTGACCCGTGTATAGAAATTCGCTCGATCTGAAGAATCCAAGAGTACATGCTTCATTGTACGACTATTGTCTGGCGACGGAAAGAGATCCAGCTTCCGAAAGGCAGTGCACATCAGCTGCGCCTCCGACAGTGGGCAAGGTGGCAATATCCAGTGTAATATTCATGTAACTAATCAGATCACTGTCACTAAACTTTAGACAATCACGACTTTAACCCTCAAACACCGGATGTTTTTTAATCAATTTATGCTGAATTTTGTTTCCATGTTTACGTTTATAGAACTTTCGATACAGTTTTACGTTGTGAAACGACTTGAATTTTAAAATGGACGGCAAAGAAGAGTTATTTTCAGTGACATTATTAAACAGCGACCTATTTAGAGCCAGTGATTTGTGATTAGAAGAGAGGTACGTCGTTCAGGTAAGGGTAAGTGAGTTAAAAGTGAAGGCTTAGAAGAAACGTATTAACCCGAGCTCCATTCGGATCAATTTGTCCCTCTCCGAGAGAGTCCCATTCAGGTATCTTGTTCAAGAACACCTCCAGACCGGTAGCGCTGCCCGACGCAATGTTGTGCAGAGGAGAGCAGCCTTTACCTCTAGGGACGTTCTGGCCTCCGTCGTCAAAAAATAACTCATCTCTGGTGGAACTGTCAAGTAAAGACGGTAGAATTATACCTACAAACATGTATTTATATACAGTTAAACTCAGTTATAACGACATCGAAGGGGCCGAAAAATTTGTGTCATTATAACCGAGTGTCGTTGAAAACCGAGGTGTGTAGTAAGAGTGAAGGGAAAATATTTCAAGACATAATACTTGCATGTAGGCATATTACTTACATTTTTACGCTATGATCCAATTCAAATTTAAATTGCAATTGAAGTTTAGAAAGAATAAAAATTACTCTTTTAATTGTCAATTACCACACAGGCTTGCGCAGAAAAGTACATTACCTTACGTTTAAAATAAGGGAAGACAATATTAGCCTACTACGTTTATACTCTTACACACAGGCTTCCGGTGCAACAATCATTAGACTTACGTGCAGTACATGTAGTAACACTTTGCAAGCACTCACAAACTTACGCCATTGTTACGTAGTCTGTGATTGTTACCTGTCTTCTGCAGTTTGCCAAATAACGATTTTCTAAATGTTCTTCATTGTCCGTACTTTGTGAAATAATCTTGATCCGTGCAGGGCGGGTTTATAGAAGCGGTTCACAAATCTGATGGCTTCGAGAGCTTCACTCACATTGGCAACTGGCACCGCTGTTTTTTCTGTTTTCTCCCTCTCCGCCTCCTCTTTATTATCTCCTCCTCCTCCTTCTTCTTCTGGATCAAGTTTCCCACTTTTATTTCTTACTTCTCTGACAATATCTTCGTCTGTTAGTGCCTCGGTCCTAACAATGTCAAAATCTATTATTGCACACGCGTCATAGTCATAGTGTCCCCCACAACATCACAACCATCTTTTGCGCCGATTTCGAAAAAGGCAGATCATCATCATCATCATCATCATCATCATCTCCACTGTCACTGACATTGGCTCATTGTGCCTTCTAATTCCCGCGTAGCGGAAATATTTGCGGATAGTTCTATCAGTTACTCGTCTGCCTGCTTTTTCAATGCATCTGATTCCATCCAGCAGTGTTATGGTATGATATTGCTTCTTCTCAATTAATTCTATCATTCTCAAAAACACGAGCTTGTGGTAGCGGCATTTTAGACTTCTTGTCATCCCTTGATCCATGGGCTGCAATACGCGTGTATTGTTTACAGGAGGAAACACCAGCTTAATGTTCTCCAGATTTTCAAGCACAAGGTGTGCTGGACAGTTGTCTACATGCAACAGGATCTTCCTTTTTTGTAGCTGACATTCCCAGTCCTACTGCCTCATTTCGGCTTCAAACAAATCAGAAAACATCCATGCTTTCTTTTTGCACTGTGGCTTACACGTAGACTTTTTAGATGTTTTAAAACGTCTGGGGGTTTTTGACTTCTCAGTCGCAAGCAGTTTTCTCTTTTCTGTTCCATCCGCGTTAGCAAAAAGAAGAACTGGAATGCGGTCTTTGGAAAACTTGTGCCAACACACTTCTCGTCCTTTAAATTTCAGTGTCTTTTCATGTGTTAATCTAAAAAAATCCCAGTCTCAACGGCGTTAATATTATCACGTCTGCATACCCTTCGCGCACACTGGGTCACAAGACATTAAGCCATTCTGTGGTCGTATCACTCTTTACACCCTAGGCTCCACCACTCACTTTCCCGAAGGAGATGTGACGCAACTTAAATCTGTCAACCCAACCAGCAATGCACACGAATTCTTCTTCATTGAACCTCTTCGCATATTCCTCGGCTTTTGTCATAATAATAGAACCGCTGACTGGTACATTGTCACCTCTCTTTTGCTTAAAACACTTTAGCAGTTCCTCATCGACGTCACTTCGTTCATACTTTCGAAATCGCCTTATTCTCTATCCTTTCTGTTCAACAGCACTAAGAATTTTGGTTCTATTTTACCAAATCTTTTGGAGAGTAGAATTTACAAGACAAAATTCCCGACACATGTCAGCTTTCCTTTTTCCACTTTATATTCCTCGTATCACTTTAACTTTTTCGACGATCAAAAACTTCCTTTTGCTCGCGAGTGTAGCCATGTTGTCACTTTACCAGTGTCCTCTTAAATGCAAGAGTGGAAAAGTGAGAGGGCAACTTTACTCACCAAGGGAAGTACTGTTATGTTCGTCATTGTCCAGGCATGGAATTTACATATATTTCGTTGTTCAGTTGGAAGGTCCAGGTTTGAAATGTTATTGCATAGTAGAACATCTATTTCGGACGTGTGGTAATACTGAGTGAAGATTCACTTTGGTTGTTTTGTTCTGTTTTTCATGAAATATGTGTATTTCAACCACCTGCGGCTAATAAGCACCACCACAACTGTTGGAGCTCGACCTCCATGTAACATCTGACAAGAATTAACCATTACGACACTACCTGGCAACCAATTCACTGTGCCACCACGGACAAAGAAACCCAGCATTGCAAACAGGAATATCCCCAGTTTGACACCATACCCCCCTCCCCCTCCCGAGATCACAACACCCAACTTTTTGTACTGTTTATACCTTTTATATTAGAATAACTTTTTAATTCTACTGCCACTATAATTATTTTAAATGCAAATTTTATAGATGTGCGTGGGATCTCTTTGACGAAAACAAAAACATTGTATATTGTATAGTTTGCCTTATAATAAGAAAGTGTACAACCTGATGATGGCCGATATAGAGCCCGAAACATGTCGTTGTTAAGACAAGCTATGTAGGAACACCTCTTAGCAATCGAAATACGAAAAGTTGTGTTTGCATTTTACCGATACTTGAGAAATAACGTGAGACAAAATAGCAAAGAGTGCCTTGGGAAATCACTTCTTCCACACCGGAGTACACACATATTTCCACTCCTGGTGCTGCTTTTTGGAATCAAATAAGATGTTGGACGTGGATTTGCAGCATTATTGTTCGAGGAAGGGAATGGTGGCGTAGTAATATTGAAGAAGTAGGCCTCTGGCTCCACTGCGAAAAACATCACGCTGTGATTCAGTGACTGAAGAATTAAGGCTCGTTGCTTTGTAAACCATTATAATGACACACACTCACATAGACTTATCACGTAAGTTTACCAGTTTCTATTGGCTTCAGATGTGAGAGAGTTGAAGGAATAACAGAATCCTGCCTCCGTGCGTTGCATTTGAAACACATCACAACAGTTAGCTGGATTCCCTGTCCAATAGCAGTCTTTGAACACTTCATGGCATGTAGGGAGAACCTGGGAAGAAAGAAGTCTTTACGTGCATTACAAGGCATGGGTCTATTTCCAGCTGAGTAAAGTTACGACCCTAGATCCCAACGTGCTAGCTTTCACGTATTAGAATAGGCTTCCATATTTCGGATGGAAAGAACACATGTAACATAGGTTATGTGTTATGCAGTCATGTAAGTATTGAGATTTTCACCAGAAAACATTTCTTAGTGTGCGTTATGCTTAACGGTAATTTAGAAATTTGGTTTACTGAATGTTACAAACGGTTTTACGAAACTGGCAACACCGCATATCAAAGGCAGGCGTAATATGCAGTGACGAAGAAACAATGTTCCAAAGATGTTCTATGCCATTTATTGAATAAAAATAATGTTGCTTTGACAAATCAGCGTCGGATTTTATGTAGGCATAGTCATACGTATGTGGGATTTGGAAGGTAGCTGTCGCGAGCCATTTGACACACAATTAAAGAGGGACTGAGGAAAACATAAGATGAAGTTTGATAGCGCTGAGGGATTTGATTTTAGTGCATCTTGAATAGAAGTAAGGCGTTTGATAACTTGATCGTTCTGGTGAGTGAGAAGATTGCCTACACTAGGTATCGTAAAATTTACTGGTTCTTTATTTGACTCACCACAAAACAGAATTTCATAAACACACTAAAATACTGACACACTTACATATACTTTTAAATAAATCGAAACAGTGAGCGGAAATCGTGGACAAAGGGGCGGAAGGTGAAGAAGTGTGTCCTTTAGACGGGGTTTTAAAGAAAGGACTGGGGCTGGGGCGCTGATGAAAGACTGTCGAATGCCGCATTTCCGGGAAAGGAGTTATGCAGCCTGGGAGTGAAGAGGGGAATCACAACGAAGGAACTGAAAACAAGTACAATATTTGTTACCTCGAGATGTTGAAGAAAGGGAAGATGTGTGCATATGCAAACAAGATTTTACAATCTGTGAATACATAACAAATCTTGAATGTTTATTAGCTGACAAATTTAATGCAAAGTTTTATTTCGAACAGCAAGTAAATCAATACACGAAAGGAGGTATCCCTATAGCCAAGTGTTCTCTGAGTAGCCACATTTTACATTTTGGAGGTACGAGTTTCAGGTCTTTTCCAGGAGACCAACCTATCCTGAATGAGCGTTTACGTGGTTTGCCTAAGACAATCCAGAGAAAGTTAGTTAAATACGCCGTAACCACTTGTACGTGACGTTACCATCGTAACTTTGAGGCATACTGGCATTTTTCATTCGACAGTACACATAATATCAGAATTTAGTACACTAAATTATTCAGAAAGTGAACAAAAGGACAACCCATGTTAAAAGTATTTGATATTTGGACTTGAGAGAGAGATTGTAGCAGGGAGAGAGCATGTCACCCGGGAGTCACAAGCATAGGTGAAGAGAATATATGAAGGAACTAGTCTCGTGCTTGTCATAAGAAGATGCTATAATATTCACGCTTGGTAGCTCAAATTGAGGGAGGAACGTAGACTGAGGGAGTATTTGAGAATAGGGTGCTGAAGAGAATATTTGGGATTAAGAGATACCGGAGAGTAGGGGAGTGGAGAAAACTAATAGTGAGGAGCTTAATGATCTGTACTCCTCACCCATTACTTTTCGGGTGATTAAATCGACAAGAATGAGATGGCCGGGGCATGTAGCACGCGTGGGGAGAGAAGACGTGCATACAGGGTTTAGGTGGGGATACCTGAGGGAAAGAGACCACTTGGAAGACCAAGGCTTAGATAGAGGGTAATATTAAAATGGATACTCAGGACTGGGTTAGGAGGCATCGACTGGATAGACCTGGCTTAGTATAGGGAAAGGTGGTGGACGCTTGTAAATGCGGTAATGATCCTTTGGGTTCCATTAAATGCGGGTAGTATCTTTACTAGCTGAGAACCGGTTAGCTTCTCAAGAATTACTCTGCTCCTTGGAGTAACTAAGTATAATATTCATGCGCTACCCCAATAACTCTTTCATCCGTCTTTTCCCTATCCGTATAGCCAGTCGTTAAATTCATACATTGAAGTGTTGCCCTTCGGTTGTGTTATGTTGTCATATGCTGAGCTCTTAACTCACATAAAACACAGTGTTTTATGACATGTTTCGTACATAACTTTTTATTCGCCCCCAGCGCTGCCTGACTAACAACACTCTCTGATGATTGCCTACTTTTCGGTCTCAGTTGATGGCTGACAACACCCAACCTGGTAAAAATGGTTGCTACGACGACCAAAGTGTGACTCAGTCACTCTCGCACTGCGGTGTTACTCATTATAAGGTTCAATGGACTGAATTCAGTTTGATCAGGATTAGTCTTGGCGGTGGGCTGTTTTAAACACGACCCTAACATGACATTACCATAATTAGCGCGGATTTGTTTTACCACTTGAATGTCTCTCAGTTTCTAAGACTTGAATCTGCTTCATAGAGGTGGCAATGTATTTTTTAAATCGTGGGACACCTACACGTTGACGTGACCTTTAGCACCTGCATGCTTATGTTGTCCACGGTAACTTACCTGTACCGTAGTAGGCCTACGAATAATGTCCTATTCGTTGCGTAGGTCGTACCGCGCTCCTTACCTGCAGCATGAAGTCTGACACGGTAAAATTAATGAGCTTCCACAACAGATCTCTGACCAGGTCGAAGTGTGGTCCGACTCGGTAGTAGAAAGGGAACTGGAATACTGATAACCCGCTCAGAACATGTCGAAACCTTTCTTGAAGGTGATCGTCGAGTGTTCGGTTCAAATATCTGAAATTGATTTCAAAAATAGTGTGTGGGAGTCGTAATGCTACAAATATTCATATGTAAGAAAGGGACTAATATTTATCCCGCTATTTTAACAATGTGTTCATTCAAGTTCAAGTTCGTATAAAGGACCAGTCTTCGTGCAGTGTTTAGAGTTTAAGGCTGTCGCTTTGCTTATGCAGTTCGGTATTGTTACGTGCTGAGTAACAGCAGGGTGATTGTTGAAAACTTAAAACAAGAACAGAGGCCATATTTGACCGAGAAGCATTTCCAGCATTCAAATAAGATAAGTATAGCAAATAGGCTACAGACTGAAAGATCCGGTTTTCGGTTCCCGGCGGAGGCACGAGTCCAGCCCTGCTCTGGGCCTCACCTGGCGTTCTATTCAATGAGTGATGGGATTACCTGTAAAATATTAAGTTTTAATGATGAACTTGTATGGACATTACAGACATTTATAGCAAGGCAGTGTACTAACTTTATTATGTTCTTTAATGAATGCTACATGCGTTAGTGTAGATGATATTTAAATTCACCCAATACCCTATAGACTGTAGAAATATGCCCTCACACAACACTGACGTGGAAAGAATATGCGTGTAATGCTTTCCGTGTACTTCAAAGTTATGTTATCCTGTTTTTTCTTTGTTGAATATACACGTGTACATTAAAATTTCTTTTCCATGTTACTCAGAGTAATAACTTGTGTTTTTTTATTTTTCGGAGGCGGTCAGATGTTACAATATGTGATGAGTACGGAACACATACTTTTAAATATGTGCCAAATATTTAAAACAAATTTTTTACTACAGTATTGTACTTCCTGTCTTCTTCTTACTGTGTGTACACTAAACTTCTAAGATATTTTTGGAGATCTTTAGAACTCATGTTTTCTTCCTCATTTTATCCCACTTCCAATCTAGGACACGCTTCTATAATATTATTATGTATGTAGGCCTTCTGTCTCGCAAATTCCTTATAAATATTTTCTGCTTATGGCACGCGCGATACACTTTTGTATTTTTGTTTTATTTAATTCTAGTAGGAGTTCTCGTGTTTGTTCAGAAAATGTTATTCTGGTCAGACTTGGAGACCTACAATGGGTTTTAGAAATTCATCACTTCAAATTTTTTTTATTCTTTTCTATTTTACTCTCGTCGATCCCGAAGTTTGGCAGTGTAGACAGCTGAAAATTGGCGGTGTAGATACAAGCAGTGTCACAAACCGTACGTTTAAAAGCCTCACGTGAGTTCCACGGAACCTGTGATAACTCTCCATTTTGCCAGGTACCAAATGTTTCTTTTTAACACGAGCTTCCGAACAATGCCTGAACTACAGTTAAATTATAAGACATATTTTGGCACGCTAGTGGGCTGAATTTCAAATGTGTAGACTTGATAGCCGTAGGTGCTTCATTTAGACTTCATCAAAAACTTACATATGTAGGAGCGTTTTGTTCCCGTCCAATAAGACTGGAATTACACTACGAAATTCATTATAGCAATGGGTAAATGACAAATGTCAACGGTGTTTCAATTGTGCCCCAGTGCACTTTAACTGTCTGTAACTTTAGTACAGAGAGACCCGTGTTTGCTGGAGAAAAGGCTATAATAACATCCTATATGAGATTATCCAGCTTCCAGGTTATCATTGCTGAGCACCTTTTTGTGACGTAATTTTTGTTTTTTTTTTCCTTTTTATTCCTGCGTATTCTTTACTGTTGTCGAAGAAACTGGCAGCTTAAAACTTTGTGCTTATTAAAAAAGGTCGTTTTACCACTGCTTCTTAATGTTCCATGAGATTTTTTTATTGTTGGCAAACTTTCAGTCTGCCAATCGCAAGCATTGCTTGTCACGGACGCAATGTCATCGTTGGCGAGAGATTGCTCTATTTCGGAAATACGAGATAGGGGACGGAACTTAGTCTTCAATAACGGGCGCAGTAATGACGTTTATAGTGAAATGTAATGAAAAATATATTTATTCTTGACTCTGTAACTATAAACTTCTGCTAATTATCGATAACCTCGCCTCTTTGAGGCGTGTTTCTTCTATTAGCACTGTAAAGGTAAAAAGGTAAAGCGCATCCTAGAACAGGCTACAAAAGCTCAGAGAAGGAGTAGATGTATAGTTCTACTCTTTCTTTAACCTCGGCGCTAGATGGAGGTGTGTGGTCAACACCACTCCTCGGCCGCTTTACTCCCAGCACAGAGCCAGTACGCATTGTACAGGAGGCTAGTTGGGCCCCAAGGCCGGTCTGGACGGGTGCGGAAAATCTCGCCCCAACCGGCATTCGATCTCCGGACCGTCCAGGCCGTAGCGAGTCGCTACACCGACTGGGCTATCCCGGATCACTTATTCGCGCTATAATAAACAAATGTACCTTGAAAGCAGTTTTTCGCCAACTGTTTTCTTCACGTTGACAGCGGGGCAGATGGTGATGGCAGGAAAGGGCAACTTATACAGCGGGTAGTATGTGGTCTCCACGTTCACTATGATGGGGACCTTGGAGAAATTATCCCATGCCGAACTGACAAACACTCCTCCTAACACAGCACACGCCAGAGTGGCGGCGATCCAGCATAACCTGCAGTTGCGTGTTGAAAATCATGAATAGTCCTCACGTCGTGTTCCAAAGACTGGTGTATTTTACGCACTTTCCTTACTTATGGATATATGCCACGCCCTAGAAACAGTGCGCTTGTACAGCTAATGGCCATTAGTCCATTTGCTACAGACGGTCGGTAAATGTGATGCACGTCAAAGAAATCGCCATTAGCTTGAGAATGCACATGTTGCGGCGTTCTCAATATTTGTTTACAACAATACGTTTTTCGATCCATCAGCCTTATGGTAGATAGTTGCCAAGTAAATTTTCGTGGAAAAAGTATGAACAACTATTTACTTGACTCCTTGTAAAATTCGAAATTACTGCCGCTTGTCAAACATACCAATCGTGGGAACAGGACTGTGTATGTAATTAGGCTGCAGAAGGGTAAAATATAAAAATATGAGAAGTGGTTATGTTAAATGTTGGCAACTTTGTCATGAACCTGGCTCCCATATGGGAATGAATTAAAGCCCCTTTGTTAGAGCTTTACATACTCTTCGCTTAACTGAAACTTTAGATCAAGTATAGGTGTATAAGAAACTTGATTTACGTTTAAGTTTAAGTAACTATAAGGCATTCGATTGAAATTCTTTACAATAATTTCTCGCAACACAGGAAATTTTAAACATCATCAGGACACAGGAACAATCTACATAAGTTGGGAATGTAGTGATAAAATCTAAAGTTCTGAATGAAAAAATATATAATGAATGTAATTAGTACTGCAAAGAATGTAACAGACACTGCGAGAAGTGAGAAGGTGGTTATGTAGAAATCTCGGAGTGTAACGTGGTAAAGGAAAACAAATTCATCGGAGCAGTGAAAAGAACTGTTCGTTGCAAGATACTGGTATGTCATTTTCTGAGAATAAATTGTGATTTCTTACCTATCGAAAATGCTGGATGAATCCTTTGTAATATATCGCAGCCCATGGAACGTACTTTCTTGGGAGAATTCCTTTAAAACACCTAGGGGACCAAGATAAGTTTCCTGCTCTCTTCTTATAGGATTTCGTTTTCTCCTGTAAAATAAACGCACTCTTCAACACCAGTTTCTCTAACCCTTGGCTATGTTATTTTTCGAAACAGGTATGCGGCAGATATCTGTCAGAGAAATTTGACCTTCATAGGGCCGTGAATCATAATATTATTTCTATAGTAAAACCAAATAGATGCACCAATGTAACAAATTTATTTTATTTTGGAATTAAACTCTACACATTTCGGACGGTCTTTCCGTCCATCATCAGGAGTTCAAGACTGCACATACAGCAACAGGCATTTGTCAAACAGACACTGCTGTCTGCTTGCTAGCAAGCAGACAGCAGTGTCTGTGTGAGCAAGCATACAGCAGTGTCTGTTTGACAAATGCCTGTTGCTGTATGTGCATTCTTGAACTCCTGATGATGGACGGAAAGACCGTCCGAAATGTGTAGAGTTTCATTCCAAAATAAAATAAATTTGATACATTTGTGCATATAGTTGGTTTTACTATAGAAATAATCTGCCAGAGTTATGAAGAGGATAACCTGCAATCGCATTTCATCGATATTGAGAGATGTTATGCGCATTGTATGTGGTTGTTAAGATGTTATAACGTTCACTCCATGTTTTGGAGATTTAGATTTAAAAATTGAATAGCGTTTTGAGATGTTATAACTTTCACTCTGTATTTTGGAGTTTTATAGAGTTCAAAATGGGATTTTTTCCGTTTTCACACGTATAACTATCACTCCGGAATATAGAGATTTAGGGTTAAAAGCCTTGGCCAAGAGGCTGAAGAGTTTCTGGCAAAGCTGGTGTGATATAAATTCTTTATTTTTATGTGTCAAATTTGGTTTTAAGTTTCTGTCTGCTCACCCACCAAACCCTCTAAAATGAAAACCCATACGAGCGAGAGAATTCGCGGCGAGAAGTGACAAATGATGTTTCTCTGTTAAAATAAGGATCCTATGTCTTAAAATATGGCACGAACGCTTTTATTCAGTCCCTTTCACATTCAACATTCAAAAGTTTTTCCGTCATTCGACGTTACATAACCAGCGCTGTTGTAAATGCGCCGTTAACCATAGATCCTAAATCGCCTAGCTGTTGTGTCTGAAATTTTATTCCTGTCTGTAAAAGTACTAGTCTAAAAACACCAGTTAATTGATATAGTTTAAGGAAATAATAGCCGTTATTTCACAGAATTATAAGAACATGAGATATAATGGGTGAAATGCACAGTCCTTTAGTGTTCAGTTAGCTGGTAAATATATTTTCCGTTACTATAAAGAGCTCTTGAAACTAAGCAACCAGTCATTATGTAGCTGATAGATTTATTCCAATGAACAGGTTTAAATATTATATTGCTCTGAAGATAGGATACTGACGAAGATAGGCCTATTTGGGCGTGGAGAAAATTTCATATTTAGGAACTTCATGGTTTGTACGCCTCACTAAATACTCGTATAATACGGTATTAAAATAAGGGGAATTGGGGTGGGCTGGACACGTGGCACGTGGGGGGAGAAGTTTATAAAAGCCGTGGTTGGGAAATCTGAAGGAAATGGGCTAGTTGGAAGATTTAGGAGTTGATAAGGCAATATCCCTAAAATGGATGTTAAAGGAATAGGATGGGAGGGTGCGTAATAGATTCATCTATTTCATAGTAGGAACCATTGGCGGGCTGTTGTGAACAGGGTAATGAATTTTCGGGTTTCATAAAATTTTTTAATTTCTTGGACTACCTGAGGATTTAATAGCTTCTGAAAGAACTTCGCTCCTTGGATGCGGTTTGGTTCACTTTATAGTTTCCGTCTAGGCTACATTATAAAGGAGCAGAATTTCAGCGTGTAATGTTCAATCACTGTGGATCAAATATGGAAGAAACCAATGACAGATTAATGTGTCCAATGATCATGAAACCATTAAGAAACGAAAAGGTAATAATTAAGGCGTGATAAAGTTCGTATTCGCTGGCAACGTAGCTGACTGTTTAAGTGGAATTTGCGTTTCAGTGCCCTTTTCGGTGTTGAAATTCTGTATAACCTACACATTTTAAGTTTCCCAGCCTTTGCAGAAAGTATTTTTCACTGATTTTAGTGAGCCATGAAATAAAATGAATACCAATTTGATGCAACTAGGTAATTTTATTGATGTATTCTTAGCTCGACATGTTTCGGGTACATACACCCATCAACAGGAGCATTAGATGTTGAGTTGCAGCGTATGGTTTTCTGCACCGAGGTCTTGGATGGGTGGTGCGACTCTCAAGACCACCACCCATCCAAAAACTCCTGTTGATGGGTGTATGTATCCGAAACATGTCGAGCTAAGAATACATCAATAAAATGACCTAGTTGCATCAAGCTGTCCTTCACTTTATTTCTTGAGGAAGATGAACGGTCAAACAACCCTCAAGTTTAGTGAGCTAGTTAAAGTGTGTAATAGACAATAGACCTCTGAAAGTGACGGAGACTAACTCATCGTCCACAGCGGGTGTCATTCCGTTATTCTCTTGTTTCGTCTTTATGAGTATTGTTCTCTCAGGATCTTCATAAATAATGTATAAAACTACTTCAAATAGCGCAGAAAACAATACGGCTTTCAAAAACGAACCCTTTGACGCCCTTTAAGAAAATAATCGCTGCTTGGCCTGCGAATTATAAGAAACGCGTATAGACACTGTGTGTAAAATGCAAAGTTTTTAATATAAAAGGAGACGATACACTTACCATAGTCTATTGGGGATTAAAATGGAAAACGAGAATTTTGTGCACTCATAATCGCATTTTAGAATAAGTATAACCACAACTCATAGGCCTATCACAAAAAAACCTGAATAACAATTTTAACGTTGTGGTTCTTGGACAAAGTCCGCGGTACTTACACTATGTTTGCTGGCATTGTCCACTCCATTTCATGTTCTTCAGTAGTCTCTCACTAATGCTACCCATAACTGTCGGTCACTATTAAATTGTTTACGCGAGTACGGAATGGTAAATGAAATGGGTTGGACTTGATTCGATCGTCAGTCCTGACACGCCTGATAAGTGACTTGTTATTGTTTCTTCCGTTCAGTTTATACAGCAATACAGTATGTTTAGAAAATTTGCGGATCGAGATTGGTATGTTACACAGTTTAGCTTGTTTTAAATTAAGGCTGTTGTGAGTACAGAGTCGTCGTCTGCCTTTTAGAGCAAGACTTATGAAAATACGATACTGGTATGTCATTTCATATGAAACAAAAGCATCTAGGAGATTCATGCGACATTTAACTACGGAGAAATTATGAACCTGCTTAACATATTCAAAAATTTACAGCCCTTTTTAACATGATTTAGAATTGTGACGTACATACCAAATAACAACTTGGTTTACGTCCCAGTGAGAGTCATGTGCTTTCTGACTACATTTAAGCATTCCCTCATTCACCTTCTATCTAGCTCGTGTAATCTGCAGCCCTTTAGTGCTGTTTGCCATTGGAGTGTGTGTTCTTCACGTCATGGGTTGAAACTGAAAGTAACTTATGTCAGGTGACGATGCTGGAGGCCAGGGTTTGTGCCACTGCGGCTATCCCAATTGCTTGAGTAATGAACATAACAAAGTTTTGAAGAAGAGACAAAAATTTTGTTACGTGCAACACAAACATTGATGAGACTTGAAAGTCATAGATAACATATTGCGCGCGTTAACATGGACTCTACCTTTCTGCGCAGAATTAATGGAGGATAGTTTGAAATAATTTTGAAGTTATTAGGTGTACATGTATTGTTTATAGACGATGGGGGACCCCAAAATAATTAAGGCGTATGTTTTTGTTTGTTTATTTCGTTTTGGTGTATCTGTGGTGGCCATAAAATAGGATTTCCTGTTTTTGTTATGTGAGAAATGGGTTTCACGGTATGAAGTCGGAGTTTATGTCTCCCACTATGAATTTGATGAAATTAGTTATTGTTCCAAGAGCGAATATTAACGTCGTGCAGTTGGAAGTAACTTCACTTTTGTAGGCCTGCTTGTTAGTTTCTAGGAAAAACGATTATATGATGGTTATTCCACAGTTATTCAGCAGATTTATCTAAAATTTAAATATAAATACTTTTTTGTAAATCTTTTTATTTGTCAGAAATGGGAATATATCACAATGTTAACTGCCTTCTTGAGTCATTAAATTAGCACACCAACTAATGCACATACATAAAATTTTTACATTAAAACATTTAAAATCGCTCCAACATGTTTCGATCCTAAGATCATCTTCAGAGAGCTACACTGTTCCTTGCTAAAGTCACTTTAACAAGAAATAGTGTAGCTCCCTGTAGATGATCTTAGGATCGAAACATGTTGGAGCGATTTTAAATGTTTTAGTGTAAAAATTTTATGTATGTGCATTAGTTGGTGTGCTAATTAAATGACTCTACGAAATGCACGGTGCAACGATAAAGATGGCTACTTGAGATTTTAATGACGATAAATGACGAATTTCTGTAAGTATGTTAAGTTAATGGATTATGTGGATTTTTCATACCTGTTGACCAAAACATCCTGCTAGATATCACTTATACATCTGACTAATCATACCTGTAAAAGTTGTTTTGTTCTTTCAAGTTGTATTAGATGTGTACTATCGCTAACACTTAGCGAGATTTTTCTTTAATCATTGCCAGATTGCAGAAAGTGATAGAGAAGAACATCGTGATGAATATGTAAATTTCCTGTGACATTGGGAATTAGCCTTTTATGAAACACCCTGTATAAAGTAAGGCTTTTGTGAATCGTACCACATGTATGATTCAGTTTGTTGTTGATATATTCATAGATAAAGCTGTATTTATGTTATCAAAATGTCTTCTACAGTTCAGAAGGACTTTGATTAACGAATGACAAGTAAATCTTTATCAAACGTAAACAAGTTTATTAACAATAGATTTAAGGGGTTTAAGCAAAAATAACTGGAAGACGACAGACTAAAATGTTTTGTATGTTGTTATGCAAGAGTACAAGTGATATAATATATTATTTATGTGCATCGATTTACATTTCACAGATATAAACTCACTAGGTATGTCGCACTAATATCTGTAGAGTGCATTACATTTATTTATGAAAAGAACAGTAGCTTTATAAAGTGTTTATATTAAATGATATAAAACTTAAAATAAAGTTTTAATTCGTTGCTGTTTTCCTAATTCCGTCAGAGAAATTACAGACATAAAATATTCATATGTTGTATTACACGCGTCATTTTTTAAACTCAGCAATACTCCAAAAATTCCAGCACTCTAAAACACTTATGTTTCATGCTTCCTCAAATACAGGTCCTGGTCGCAGAATAAGTAACATTAGCCTCATGGAGCAGCATTTATTTCTGATTCACTACTTGAACATTTTACAGGTTTTTTTTATTTGACTTTGCACATCATCCTTCAACTAAAATTTTGTATTGGGTTTCATCAAAGTCGCTTTCTCCAGTTGCAAGTGAACACAGGATGTGTTGTTCGCTATTCGACCCAGGCTGGTTTTGGTGTGTTGGTGCCTTGTCGCATACCGTGGCAAAAAAGGACACATCGCATGGCGCAGCGGCATAGGAACTGGAAAACACTGAGCAAGTTGACTCCAAGAAATAGGCTCACCACACCTCCAAAGGAAACTGTGGAGTAAAAAAGATGCAAAATAACAAGTCGGCAGTTGTCGGATTGGATGTCAGCTATCAGACATATTTCATTAAGCAAACAGTTCCAAGTGAAGTGCAACAGAAGAAAGTGAAGTAACTTAGGAACTAAATGTTAGTCCCGTCAGAGGGTTCAAATGATATTGAATCACTAGACAATTCTGTCGATCCAAAAATATTTTATTGAATTTTGTTATCGTGACAACTTTACGATGGAACAAACAAACAAACAAACAAACGAACCAACTAACTAACCAAATACCTAACTGCTTGATTGATTGATGGACTGACAGAGTAGGTAACTGAATGACTTTGTAACTAACTAGCCAACCAACCAACCGACCGACCGACTCTGTGGATCAGAACTTCGCGAGAAGAAATTATCCGCAGTTATGGAAGCGGAAAATTTATTACTGTGATCACGATAACCTGCCACTGGTCTATGTTCTGAGCCAGATATATCCAGTCTACACCCTTCACTGCTATTTTTAACATCCATTTTAATATTATCATCATATGTCCTTGTAACATTTCACTGTGGTCTCTTTACTTCAGGTTTCCCCACCAAAACTCTTTGTGAATTTTTGTTCAACTTTATACGCGCCCCATGTCTGATGTATCGGTTCTCCTTGATTTGATTCACCGACTGACATTTGGCAGGAGTACATATTGTGCAGATACTCATTATCCTGTTAATTCCCCCTCTTTGGTCCAGATATTTTCCTCTTGAACGCATTCGTCTTATGTTCTTCTCTTAATGTGAAGGAGCAATTTTCACACTCATACGATACAGGTGGCAAAATTATATTTATATGTTTTGGGGTAGTAAGAGGGAAGATAGAATATTCTGTGCCGAATAGTAGCAAGTTTTCTCCAAATTTACTGTCTTCATAGTTCCTTTGTCGATGCGATTTTGATTTATTACTGTCTTTGCCACATTATATGAATTTTTCTACAGTTTCAAAAGATTTATTAGCTATCTGCATGTTGTGATTTTGTTCTGCCTAAAAATGGCATACTACATGTAATAAAACTGGGAAATGGAAAAAATCGTCTATTCATCAGAACAATTTCAGAAGTTGAAGCGAGTGATCAAATTATTTTGAAACATTAACAGCCTACAGAAAATAAACTCGCGAAAAATTAATGAAGCTGCTGTGTCTTTAAGATGTTAATGTTAAGAAAAAAGTTCATATATTTTGGTCAAAAATTGCAAGACAAACAGCTCGACACACGCCAAATGATATGAAGAAAGAAACATGTATTGCAATGAGTTTTCAGTTCTTTAAGACTACAATGTATTTATGTGATCCGTAAAACTGTTCACAGGTGACGAGGGTCGTACCGAAAGTAATGATTGTGTTTGTATTACGCCAAAACAAAAGCAAAGGTCCAAAACAGATACCATTCTCAGTAATTGGCGATCTGACCTCACTTCTCCACAGCCTGCCTTTACATTCCAAGCATTGGTGCCAGCGATGTTGGAGTTTGAATGTGCCGCTGCTGTGTGAGAAATATTCCGCATTCAGCAAGCACGGACGGCTCTCTAGACCGTATGTTGTTCTCTTGGTGTTTGATCTTTTGTGAAAATTCAAGATTCCAAACAGGTGAGAGTCTGAGGAAGCCAACTGTACGGAGAAACTTATGGTGCTCTGGCGAAAGGGAACGTCATTGACATTCAAATTGTTGCAGTGGTTTGTGGGTAAATGCTGCCTGCGCGTACGTCAGACTTACATTTCGGTTTTGAAATATGAGATGACACAAACAACAGTATAATTCATAGTGGAAAATATGTGCAGTAAGACACTACTTAACGACTTTCGATACAGCCGTTTTACGAGTGTATAGTTTTATGGTTGTATCAAGGAGAGGAAATTTGATTCCTAATGCATTATAGACAAAGACTGGGGAGACATGAACATGACTATAGATAATGGGATGATTTTGTATGTACCAGAGAAGGAAAGGAAGTAAGAAGAAAGTGAAGAATATATTTTAACGACAAGTTTCGTGTGTCTTATTTGTTATCAAATTTTCTGATGATCAAGTTAAGGAAGGCAATTTTGAAATCCTGAAGGGAAAGCACGTGTTGGAGAGCTTAGGCATAGATGGAAAAGAACATTAAAATTAATCTGAAAAAATAAGAGAGTGTGAGGACGTGGATTGTGCCGAAAAGTTAGAGAGCAGGGACAAATGAAGGGCTGTATTTGATCAGGTAATAAACGTTAGGTTTCTATAAAAAGGCAGGTAATATTCACCAACTAAGCAAATTATAGTTTCCAAAGGAACATGGATTTACATGGATTCAAGATGTCAAATATCCAAATTCTTGCCTGTGTTTTTAAGCAACTTTAATGTCCACCTCCAGGACCTCAGGTGTTAAGTATGTCGTATACTTCACAGTACTAACCAACCAGATCCATGAAATCGAAAGCCACTTCCTGGCGATATTTAATGGCACTGAGGTCCTTGTAAAAGACATCCAGGTAACCGCCACAGTTCTTGGCATACGAGTTAGCGTCGTCGGCATAGCTGTATTCAAGAGCGTAGCGGCTGTTGTGGCAAGTAGGTAGACATCTAGAGCAGTCTATAGTTGTCAGATTCTCGAAACCTCGTGTTCCCTTTGGAGGTCTGAAGATTCGTAGTTCAACTACAAAGAACAGCAAACACGCAATTGAATAATCTTAGTAATTAACCAACTTAGTGCACAAATTCTTGTTTTATACGAGTATTAAGTTCATTATATGCCTCTACATAAATCTATAAGTATTAATAGCAGCGTATTTTTCTCATTGCACTTAATCAATACCAGAAACTGTAATTACAGCTGTGCAAGCTCCTGATGATGGGTGTCAACACCCGAAACATGTAGAGCTGCCTACAGAAATGTAATAAACTGAATAAGTGGCATCTTGTTGGACAGTTATTAAATTCGATTCACAATGCACGGACCCATGTATATAAAATGCCTCTGCATGTTTCGAGCACTATTTGCTCATCATCAGGAGGTCAAAATTGTATTATACAACATCTGGTATCATCACACCTGTAGGTGGCCGTCCGGTGCGCAGGTTGAGAGAGGACTCTCTCAACCTGCGCACCGGACGGCCACCTACAGGTGTAATGATACAAGATGTTGTATAATACAATTTTGACCTCCTGATGATGAGCACATAGTGCTCGAAACATGTAGAGGCATATAATAAACTTATTATAAAACAAGTATTTGTGCATTAAGTTGTTAATTACTAAGATTATACTGAGATGCACGGTCAGCAAAACATAAAAAATGCAATTGAATAATCTATGTTGCGTCTGTTAGTACACCTTGTAGTATGATGTAATACAATGCAATACAATATACGTAATATATGATAGACTATACGATAGACTATGTATAGGATATCGTATAGCGTGACGTATGTACATATTTTTACGAGTATTTTTCTATCGTATTCTGGATATATTTTCGGCCAATAATTTCTTCCACGATCTGATTACCACAGTCTCATGATGAGTTAACACGAACTCCGTCAAAGCACACTTCTAAAATCTATAGCAATACCTGTTTATTAATCACCTTTTATATTAACAACTTGGAGACCGCTGTGGCACAGTGGTTAAGGTGCTTTGCTACAAATCGGAAGGTCGCTGGTTCGACCCCAGCTGGTGCCATTGGAAATTTTCATTGACATAATCCTTCCGATCGCACTATGGCCCTGGCGTTGACTCAGTCTCTAACAGAAATGAGTACCAGGACCATTTACTGGGGGTAAAGGTGGCCGGTGCGTAAAGCTGACAAACTTACCACCATCCTGTGCCGTTGTCATGTAATCTGGGAACCTTAACTTCCTGGAACCCTCTGGGCCACTCCAGGCCTGTAACGGACTGCTTTACGTTTTACCTTTACATTAAAAACTTGAGCATGAGGGGGAAGGCGTACAATTTTACATACGGAATTATCGATGCAGATTCATCTTGCATATATTAAAGACAGGTAAAAATAAAACAAGATACATAATATGTGTGTCTCTGTGGAAAAATACGTATTTTTCCATGTTTGAGTTTCAGCAGTTCGGATATTTTATTCGAACTTTTGTTTAAAATAGTTTAAATATACGAGTTTGACAGTAGCAGGTGGTGACATAATTTATTTGCATAAATGTATAGTAATTTCAGTTACTTTTTCCATTACAGTCTTGCAACTTTGAGTACTATGCATTTACAAGTTCTCGCAGTTTACTAGTGCTCTGAATATGTAAATATTTTCCAAGTTTGATGTTTGTATGGTCCTATAAATACGCGTGATTTTTATGAATGCTGCGTCAGTCAAATGGATCTGAGATAGTACAGCCGATGTATTCTTGTTCATGGTGTACCACAAACGTGATTAGTATAGATCACATTTTACTATTTCTTAAACAAATGTCACCTGTGTTACGTGCAATCTACTAGAGCATTAGTAATTCTGTATGTAAAGTTCTGTTCCTCCCTACTGTAGGTTAAATGGTTAACGGAAATCTATCGAAATGGTGAATAAATACGTATTGTTTTACATCTTATAAATTTGGTTAGTGCTTACCTGGTGCGTGGTGTCGTGAATCAGTTAAAGATAACCTAAGATTGTTTAGTGGGCATTACAAACCATAATGCTCCCTAACGTGCAAAATTATCCATTATCCTCTTACTTCCTGTCTGTTGATTTCAATTGTATTATTCAGCATTTTGTTCTGCAGCAACCTAACACTGTTTCATGCCATTGTAGTACATCAAGTGCTTTTGCTCTATGTCATATTTGTTTACGCAACACTTCCTTCTATGCGTTTCCAGTGCTGTGATCGTCTTCAGGAAAGTAATTCAGTGACACCACAAATGGAAAGAAATTTTTGCATTATTTTATTGTGTGAGATTTACCTATAATATGGAAACTGTACTATTCCCAACTGTGGTGTTTCTCAGGACGACCATAAAGACTGAAACATGTAGAAGATAAATGTGATGTAAATAAATATGCGGTACAAGAAAGAAATTAGCTTTCTGTGATGATATAAAAAATTATCCAAATGTACATAAACTAGCGCAAAGCGCAATTCTAAAAACCAGAAACTGCATCCTTAACTTAAGGAAAGGCATCAATTTGAACATATAGAAAATACGAACAGTGTCATTCGGCTGTCAAAGACTCTTTTCAGACCCTTAAAGACGTTACAATAACAATCTGGTTTACATCGAACAAGGGGATAAATAGCGGACGAGACAAGATAATTTAGGATCGTGAGATGAGTTGGGTACTATGAAGTGATGTTAGCGAAAGATATGTGTGCCACTTAACAGCTGAAAATTACAGGTATTTCACTTCTAAAAACAAGTTGTTGGCACGCTGAACGTCATCCACATTACTGGTATTTTGCGCAGTTTAGTGAACAGAGGGATAGCTTATTTTAACATTACTTTCTTTTAAACTAATCTTACAAGATGTCATGGTTTATAAATGTGACTCGGAACGGCATTCTTGTACGGGGCATCTCTGCGTTAAACATCGACATGTTTCACAGCTACTTGATATCTTTCACAACCAATCGTAACAAAAAATTCAAAACTACCCAGGTTCCGAGCTGCAGAATTTTATTTGAGTACGTAAGGAGGAAAAACCTGTCAAGTAAATTAGGATTTAAAATGTGCATTGCACTTTGCTGCTTTCTGTTTCTGCATAATTATGAAACTAAAGACGAAAAATTTTTATATATATTTTACCGTCTAAAACAAAACATATGCATATCAACGCATTGATGAAATATCAATTACATTAGGGCTACATGTTTCGGCCGTAATTGTAATTGATATTTCATCAAAGCCTTGATATACATATGTTGTGTTTTAGACAATAAAATACACATATTTGCTACTACACAAAGGGATGGCCTGTATAAAAAAAAGAAATATTTTTAGGCTAACACAGTTAACATAGTATGCCATTGACTATCTTCACGATTAGTCTAGATAAGGTGTTCTCAGAATTTTTCGTTCGCGTACCATTGAATGAAATGTCATAGTTTCAGTGTACCACCATTAATTTTTTTGTATTTAAATAAAAGAGTTGAAATTGGAAAGACTGGCTGACAGCGGGGATGAGTTAGGCCTGTATAATATTTCCAGAAATTTAGCTTATTAGCAAACACATATTTCTAGTGTTTTTTATCTTGAATTTTTTATCCTTTTTTATATTTCGATCGTTCCTAAGATCGCACAGCGATAAACAATGGTTGGCCTGACACACACTGAGAAACCATGGAGCAGGCCTGTTATACGATAGAACGTATCATACTTTTTTATCTCAGTAATTAACCAAATTGATGCACAAAATTTTTGTTTCACAATAAGTTTATTACATGTCTCTACATGTTTCGAACACATGTGCTCATCATTAGGAGGTCAAAATTGCATTACACAGCCTCTGGTAATGCAATTTTGACCTCCTGATGATGAGCACATGTGCTCGAAACATGTAGA
>Ga0136643_10000595_pt1 | contig 40524 bp, 20 predicted proteins | sample TergutLab28metaG_FD_96883 | JGI IMG/M metagenome (GOLD analysis project Ga0136643, IMG submission 96883) | Labiotermes labralis P1 segment gut microbial communities from Petit-Saut dam, French Guiana - Lab288 P1 (version 3) (version 3) | ecosystem: Host-associated > Arthropoda: Insects >...
ATACGCGCCACATGCCCAGCCCATCTCACTCTTCTCGATTTTATCACCCGCACAATATTGGGTGAGGAGTACAGATCATTTAGCTCCTCGTTATGCAATCTCCTCCATTCCCCCGTTACCTCGTCCCTCCTCGTTCCAAATACAGAAGACGCTTAGAAAGAAATATATAAAGTCGCGTTTGCTGAAATGGATATTGTAAAAAAACGTGATCGCATTTGGGCAAACGCAATTTTATGTATTTCGTTTTAAGTACTTTATAATTATTAGCCTGATGATGATCCTTTAGTGACGGAACATGTTGTTGTAATAAAAAGTACCAAAATGTACTGTTTTAACGGGTTTTATTTATTCAGCAGAAATCCGGTCGCTCAACAAGCAGCTGACATCAATAGGCTGCTGGTAATAGAGAATATTCTTAACTTTACGTGACTAAACATATTTTTCTATTTCAAAATTGGCATTAGTCTGTGGTGGGGTCGCGGCGGTAGGAGTAGTAGTGTACCGTAATTATCAATGTACTTCAGATGTCTTCCTAAAATTTAATTGAAGTGGTTTTAATAGACGGATATAAAATTCATCACAGTAATTAACCAACTTGATGCACAAAATGTTTGTTTTACAATAAGTTTATTTCATGCATCTGCATGTTTCGAGTACATGTTTAGTAAAATTGAAATTGGTGTGGAGTTGTGTTATACATATTTTATGGTCCACTGTAAAAGACATTGTAAAACTGCATGTCACCAGGACCTTCTTCAATTAATACGAAAACATTACTATAGACTGTCAGATCGGGATGGTGTGCTCACGGACTGACAGTAGTCTTCTGGATTCGATTACATATTTGTCAGCGTTCAGTCACACTTTTACCGGATAATTTCTCTCCGAGATGGAAAGCATATGTCATGTTAGAACAATTCCGTCTCTATGAATTGAATCCATTCCCTATCTAGGGATCTACCCTTTTCCTGGTCAGCTCATTATCAAAACGTCTGCCATTTTGTCTCACATTTTCAGGAGTCTTCCTGTCTCATCGCACTGCACACACCTGACAAAAAATTCCGGCATGTCCATTTCGAACAAAGACCACTCAGTCCTATAGTTTTCTTTGGTAGGGTACGTTGTAACTGACACTGAAAAATTATCCAGTACCGCCGATTACTTGCTAAATACACACGTTTCTTTTTCTGTACTTCGGTGATGCCGGGAACTCGTTAGGCTTTGTTGATGCATCAAATAAGTGACATAATTTTGTTGTCCTTCGTATCTATGTGTTTGTTTTTATCGTTGTTCTAAATAATATCAGAGAGAGAGAGCAGCACTCGAAATATTGTCGTCAGTTTGTGCAGAAACGTTATAGGAAGAGGACAGAGACAAACACAGGTCCGTTTGCTGTCTGTGTTGGAAGCATAATCAGTCATCTCTGCGTGTCGTGCGGTAGAGGAGAAAATTGCTCAATTTAATGAATACGGATTTTAGTTGGTAAGAAATAAATGATTTACATTCGCTTCAGGATAAAACGTAATATCTTTATATATTCTTTGAAATGGTCGTTCTACGTATAGGCAGTTCACTTATTTGGAGGCACAGTCTCGTTATTTTACGTTGTCTGCTGAATTTTTATGTGGTTAGCCTAGAACACTGACCTAAACTGCCTCACAGGAGGTGAAGGGATCATGCTGAAGTTTGTGAGAAGAGTTCATCGTCGTGATACTAGCAAAGGTGAAATGATTTCGGTTAGATGCATAGTAAACGTATCAGTCAAACACAACACTTTCATTACATAACATGTTATTTTAGGGTGACATGTTTCGACTCTTTCTGAGTCATCTTCGGACCCTCTTAAAGTAAAAAAAAAAGTATTTTGGAATCCCAGAAGCTAAGAGTCTTGGATCCTAAAATGCACTATGAACATTGTTAACCTTGGATCTGTACTTTAAGAGGGTCTGAAGATGACTCAGAAAGAGTCGAAACATGTCGCCCTAAAATAACATTTTATGTAATAAAACTGTTGTGTATGACTGATACGTTTCACTATATATGTATAGAAAAAAAAAACATCGGAGTGACTAACACTAAAAGAGATTTCGGTTAGGCGTATTACTTTGTATGTTATGCTAATTAAAACTGTGTACAATCAAATAGAGGAAGAGACCAATTCACAACTTTTTTGCGCGGCATTAGCATTATGAAAGATGTACTCCGTGACGTAGTACACGGTAATTCTGTACTGCCAGAATATTATGTGCTTGTACAGTAAATGCTTAAATGTAGTTTCATTTATGCCCGTAAGAGAAGTACGATGTTCCACAAGCCAATTTTCATGAAACTTGCAAGTACTCGTCACCATTATATGCAAATGTCTTACACCGAGTTTCGGCCCGCATCTAACAATAAATGCGGAAGAAACGGATGGAAATTACTTACGCTGCCATGTAAATTGTGGCTTGCACTGCACCGAGTTTTCGCGAAACTCGCCATAAATCAACGTTTTGTGGGCATCTCATGTACGGAACTTGTCCATGAGCGTTAAAAATTTAGAAAGTAGGCAGAATTTTGTTCACATCAGGCAGTAAGGTATGGCTTTTCACCATACGGATTTTTGAGAAACTCACAGTTGCTTACCGGAGTTACTTGGCGGTCTCCTGTGCCGTATTTCACATAGATCTGTTAAAAATTGAAGGACGTAACGTGGAAATTTATTTACGCTCATAAGGAAAGTATGACTGTCATAAGGCCGATTTTCAGGATAAGCCTGTTTGTCAACGTAAAGAGCTCTTGTGCCGGATTTCATGACAATCCGACAGAGTCTGGAAGCCGGTAAATCACAGAGGAACGGAGTCAACACGTAGTGCAGTATTTTTTACTTCATGAAGAATGCCTAAAATTCTTTGTGATGCAATTCGACAACTGTTAGAAGTTTTCACTAATAAACCAGTTCATTTTTACTACCCAAATTTAGCATTCTTTCTTTTGTTTTCTCCTCCGTCCTGCAAACCGGATTGTATGACCGTGTATCCTAATAAAGCGATTGTGCATCAAGAGTTTGGACGGTACAGCGCGGTAAAAACCATAACTAAACGTAGCGGTGTGAAGATGCCGATAATTGAAAACAGTGCTGGAAAAAACCTGGCGTCAGGTTACCTCAGGTGTCGAGCGAGATGCTAGTTACATTTATAAATGTAACATTAAGCAGTGATTAACTCGAATAAGGTCGGGAATTGATAATTAGAAATCTCGCAGTAATATGGTGTAATTAAGACCTGTCGAGTATATACTGTGTTAGAAGGTATTACAGGTCTGCCAGGTTTACCTTGCCTTAATACTTCAGCCGTTTGCCTTGAAGTTTTTAGCGACCTTGCCTTTGGAGGGAAGTCATAGGGTAGTCAAGAAATGACACTTGAAGAGACCAGAAAGAAGGCCAGTGGCAACCCAGTAAAGACGTGTCGCGATCCGAAGTTGGAAAAACTCTGGGTTAAGCGGCATGATCTTGTGAGAACAAGACACAGTTGAGTTGCAGTAAATCTTAAAATATTCCTGGAATACATAACTGCTGTCCCGATAAGCCCATTGTTTATGTACGTATCGGTATCACGTTGTTCAGATGTCACAGAAGAACAAAATAAATGCCTGACTGTACGGTCAGTGGAAGACATTTACATTTGCGTGTCCGCTTGTCCGTTGGCGACAATCAACATAAACAAATTAAACGTTCCGTACGGTTGGAGGGTTTCCCAGCGTCCCTCGCAATTTGTAATTCATGTCGTTTTGTTTTGTCGATCGACTGTAATTTCCATCAACATTAGTCAGCTGTATCCAGACAGTGTGGCGCCCTCGGCCCGCTCTAACAGTTAATGTGCGTGTATGTATGTGTATGATGTGACAAAGTTCGTAACGGAAGCAACAAGTTAGGAAATGAGATCATAGTTCTCACGACGTCGGAAAGCATAAGTGGTGCTGTAACACCCTAGTGAAAAGGGTAAAGTGATCCCGTTACAGGCCCGGTGTGGCCCAGACGGTGGGTAGATGTATAGCTCTATTCTTCCATGATCGCGGCACTAGAAGGGGGTGAGTGGTCAGCAGCACTCCCCGGCCGCACTTTACCCCCGGGAAAGACCCGGTACTCATTTTGCAGGAGGCTGGGTGGGCCCCAGGGAACGGGCGGAAAATCTCGTCCCCACCGGGATTCGATCCCGGACCGTTCAGCCCGTAGTCAGTCACTAAACCGACAGAGCTACCCGGCCCACAACACCCTAGTATTCCTCAATATAGATGTTACCACAAAGTATCAAGACCCCTGTGCCGTGCTGCTATACATTTTCACTTTAAGTGGTACATACAGGACCCTGGGCATGTCAGACAAGTAATTATTCCAGAGGTAAGATCTGCGTGGAGTTCGAAAGCATCTCACGTATGCAGTCATGATGGTGATATTTTACAATACGTAGAAGTAAGAGTTAGCCCAGATGTTTTATTTCCTCCCTTATCTTTGCCGACAGTCAAGTAGTGTTCGAAATGTAGTAACGAATGTTTCGGAGAAGCTATTCGGCATGTGCTGTCAAGCTGTGCGCAGTATCAAACCTTTGTATGTGGTGATCACAATCTTGATGTGTGTATAAAGTGCACATATGTACGTCTGATGATGATTGGAGTCTTCGTGGATGTTACGTCTTGTCGACTGGCAAACGGTTGCCGACGTCTTCGAAAGATCGTAAAGCCTTGATTTTCAGGGTCGAGGTTAAACTGTCCAACTGCTTCTCCGTGACCTTGAATATGATATGGCGCGACATTCCAGAGGACTGGAATCTTTTCTGTCAGACCACTGTGAGAATGTTAAATGTCTCTTTTATTGTGTAGAGTTGTTTGTATTCTCCTTCGGAAGCGAAAAATGAAGACTTTCGAAATTTTGGAAGTGAAAGTGAAGTTGCTTGGGGTTCGGTTTCGCCTCATTTGCAGAAAAGCAGGTAAACTACAGTTTCTTTATTTTAACTGACCAGTATCTTTTGGCACTTGCCGTCTCTATCCCAATGCGTGGGCGCTGTGTGGGTTACGTTTAGAACGGTAAGCATGCCGACAGGAATGATGTTTTTCAGATACAGTAATGACCATGTAGCATATGTATTTTAGTTTTAAAAAACTTTGGTTTTCTGGGATATGATAGTGACACCACCTTCCTCCGAAGCCTTAGTACATACACGGTAAAACTACTCAGATAATCGTAGCATATTGCAACAATATGAACACGTCGCGTCTCTGATGTTTAATTACATCGAAACCCACTTGCCATGCGGAATAAACATATTGGACATAAAATATGCCTTCCATTTTGTGTACAGCTGTTGTTAGAAATAGTTCTGCTTTCAACAAATACGCAGTGAGTTATGCGCGAGTTGCGTTCGAGATGTAGGCAGAAACGCATTCTGTTCCTCACGTAAATTATCAATTTTTCATTGCCTTTGCGATTGTAACTAAAATAGAATATGTCAACAAACTTTAGTAAAACTCCCCAATATCAAATTTTTATGAAAGTCTGTCCTGCAGTCCTCGAATTGCTACATGTGGAAAGACCGACGGACGGACATGGAGAAGCTATTACACTTAGTTTTTGCAAAATTTTCCTGCGTTTGCGCCGGGGACCAGACAAATCTGATCATCGTGTCCTCAGTGTGTCACGCGGAAGGGCCCCTTTTTCTGTCGTTGCAGGAGGTCAGCTTATCTTCTGCTTCGCATATCACAGCAACAAGCAGTGTGACTGATATAGCCTACTATTAGCCACATCATACAGTATTTCTTGCTTACAATTCTGTCTTTTCAACACTGAAGTTCAAGGCTGGATACTGATATGTGGACGGACAGCAGTGTTTTAGTATAGTTGTGCTACAGCGAGCCTGTGTTTTACATGATGTTGCTTCCATGTCTGTTGCCACATGGTGGTTGTCATGCCAGCTGGAAGATTTTTACGATCTAACTGTTGCCATTAATAATTACTATTCAGCTGGATTAAATTTTCAGTTTCGCCCATTGCTAATCGCTGAGAAATAAAATGTGATGTCTCTAATTGATAGTCCCGTTGTACGATACCTTTAGGGTTATACTCTTATAGTTCACAATTGAATTCAATCTAGTCGACACAACTAATTTGTTTTTGTTTATATTTTGCTACATGATCCTGCTACATATTATTCATCATCAGAGCAAGTAAATTAGTATTCAGTGTGTACTGCCAGTTGTTCTTTGTTAGCTGTGGGATTCCAAGTTTTACTGATTGAACTGTATGAATTATTTACACAAGTACAGTATGGAAAAAAATGAGGGTTTCTCACTTTTAAGGCAGATGGCACATGTAGAGTATGCTTCCAATTGCTTTTTAAAGGGTTAAAATCCCTAATATTTTAAAAAACTCATATCGTCAAGGATTAGATGTGTGGAGAATGTTGTGAACGTGAAGTAAATGGGAATTGAGTACAAACATTTGTCGGGGAACAACTCGAAAGGCCTAAATTCAGATTGGGAGATTTATTTAAAACCTTAAACAAGCGTGTAATGGTGTGGAGTGGATTAAGATAAACCGCTTTTGCATAGCAAAATAACCAACACTTGAGCAATAAACTGTGTAAACCAAATCAAATATTAATGGCTGCTCCGATGCGTTTCGATGTCTGCGGACACAATCTTCAGGCGGTCCCCTTCTAACTGCAAATTCTTCCCAACACATCATGCGATTATGAGCACTTGCTGACCGTTCGTTATGAGGAAGTTGTTTTTTAAAACCAAATGCACAGATTTTGATATAATTTAAATTCCTTCAGTAATGTGTGTGTCTTTTGAAACAATTACATTTAAAACCATAGGTGCAAAACTTTTTAACACCTTTGAAGTTTCTCGGTCTTAAAAATGTGGTTTTAACTTTTAAGTGTATCAATTAACATACACATTACTGAAGGAGTTTTAATGATATTCACATTTGTGCATCTGTGTTTAGAAAACTACGTTCTCATTACGAACGGTCAGCAAGTTCTTATAATCATTTGAACTGTTACGAGGAATTTACAGTTAGACGGGGCCTCCCTGAACATCATGCACGCAGACACCGAAACGCATCAGAGCGGTAACTAATGTATGATTTAATGTACATAGTGTGGTGCGTAAGTGTTAGTTAATAAGTGGTGATGTGAATATGATGCACTGCACGCACGACATTAAAATCCACGAAAGAACGTCAATACTGTCGACCAGCTGAGCGAATGTGATCTTCTCAAGGAAGGACTGTACTCCACGGAGATTATTGTTTAAGGAATTTTGATACTAATTTGATTTTTGCTTTTTGAGATAGCACAAAATTTGTTCACATTCTAACCAATTTTGAAAAACACTGAAGTTTGTTTGCTTGCTAGTAGGCAGAGACGCAAATGCTGAGAAAACTTAAGTATATGTTCATGTATCTTTAACAGAATACAGGACAAAATTTTAAAATCAGAATTGTACGCACAAAAAAAGTTAAGAATTGATTTTATTCGGGAATTCCTGATATCATTCGGTCAAGAATCTTTTATGTTCCTGGTTGCTATCCAAGGACTTGTTCTCGGCAGCACAAAGGCTGAAGTTGTTCCCGAGTGTGTTACTGTGGACCATAATTTTGGGATCCATTCCTCTAGGGATCCCAGAAGAACCTATTCCACAAACACACCACTGTGGAAATCTTTAACATTCAAGGTATTTGGGGTTAAGAGGAAGGGGATAACAGCAGATGGGAGAAAACTGCATAATGAATAAGTTCTTAATTTATAATGCTCATCTGTTTTTGATTGGGTGATAAAATCAAGAACGATGTGAAGGACGTGCGGAGAAGAGAAAAGCATACATGGTTTTTACGGTGACACTTGGAAGAGGTAGACTTCTTGAAAGACCTGGGCTTCGATAGGGATAATATTAGGCACTGTATCTTCAATAAGTGGGCTTGGAGGCTGTGGGCTGTGTTAGTCTGGCTTAGGTTGGAGACAAGTGGCGAGTGTTTTTTTTTCAAGCATGGTGCTGAAACGTCCTGCCTATAAAGTGCGGGGAATTTTCTTGACTAGCTGATGAACTGTTAGATCTTCAAGAAATATTCTACTCGGTGGAATTAGTTTTGTGAGTGAGTCAGTTAATTGTGCCCAATGTGTGTAACTGAAAAAAAAATTGAAAGGCTTTTGGGCGGTAGAAATTTGTGAGACAGTCTTGTGGTAAGATCGAACCGAACTGCAGCTGAAGTTGTGGACATGAAGCTGATGAGCTACGGATCGGTTAGATGACCAGACTTAGAAGTTTTAATGACACACTGAGGTTCATTTTCTCTGTAGCTGAGGATTCTAGACGGCAGGATTAGTTTCTGAAACTGGTAATACTGTACCTGAGCTGTAAAACTGGGACGTAGAGTGCGTTTGGAAGCCCACTGACCAATTCCACATTCTGCGGCAAGTTTCTCGGACACACGGCTGTAAATATTGTGTAGTCTTATTGAAAAAGAGGGGACCACAGTAGCGTGCCGCGCTACAAATCGGAAGGTCACTGGTTCGATTCCAGATGGTGTCTTTGAAATTTTTCATTGACATAATCCTTCCAATCGCCTATGGCCCTGGGTTCGACTCAGCCTCTAACAGAAATAAGTACCAGGAGTATTTCTTGGGGGTAAAAGTGGCCGGTGCGTAAGGCTGACAACCTTACCACCATCCTGGGCTATTGTCACATAATCTGGGAACCTTAACTTCCTTGAACCCTCTGGGCACCTCGGGCCTCTAATGGGACTGATTACCTTATTGAAAAGGGGCAGAACGAGAATCACTTAGGCATCTCTCTGATTTCAGCTTTAACATTTGGTCGTGTAAGTCGTAGGACTATAAACGGGCTTTTAAAATTATAACGTTACGAATATGCCTGTACGTAAAAGCGAGTAGGCCTAACTAGTCTAGGGCTAAAGCCGGGCTACCTAGCGTCATACACTTAAAACCCCCTACGTATGATCAGAAATTTGCATAAAATTATGGAGAGATTATGTTGAGATGATTTGTAACAGGAGTAAAAATATACAGTCCCAGACTATGTGCATGCGTGCATGCGTGCGTGTCTGTTTCGTGGGAGAAACCTTATGACCCTTTGCAACCTAGTACATTTAGATATGGCGATACGTTACGAACGTGTCTAAGAATTTGATTGATTAATTAATTACTTAATTAAACTGAACGTAGAGGAAATTTAAGTAGGCTTGTAAATTAATATGTTGTCACTAAAATGAAGGAGACAGCAATAATATGAAGTGGCCAATGAACGATTCGAAAAAGTGAGAACGAAATAACCAGATGTTACAAATTAATACGGCGTTACATTCCAGAAGACCGTAGCCTGCAGTAAGTCCGCTGTGAGCACCTCACATCTCGCAAATCATAATTACATTCACGAAGTTCCAAATGTAAGAAGTTGCCAACTTTTCGCAGGATCGGCGCCCTTTTGTTTTGAGAGTCTAGCAATTCAGTGTCAAGCGGTCTTTAGCGCGCGCTGTGTTAAAGTAGTGTGCTAGTAATGTGGACCGGATTCGCCCCTTTTTGAATAGGATGAGGCAATTGGCTTTTATTAGTACGGTATTTAATTTGGCGCACTAAGGGGCTTAGAAATTCCTCGATTTGTGCAGCTACCGTAGAATGAATTGAGTTAAATCGCAACTTCACAGCTCTTTTATTTACAGTTACTTTTTGAGAGGGAAAACTTTTGGTGCGAGTGTGTGCGTGCGTGCGTGTGTGTGCGGGTGTGCGTGAGCGTTTGTCATACTACGCGACATGCGTGATATTTATTACTTACGCTTCCTCAAGTTAAGGGCTATATGCTCAGATACATCGACACTTCACGTACTGCAACGAGGAAACTGACGCCATACGGTTTCAGAGAGAGACCCTGATCATTGCAACATAGCCCCTTCCCCCATAAGCACTTAAAAATATCAAAGTTTCCGTTCTTCTAAATCAGGGCTGGCCAACAATCGTCCCTCGAGGAAAGTATTGGCGGCCGTCGGTCGCCGAAATACGAGTTCCAAAAATACATTTTAACCAGCATAACATGAAAGTTCTAACGAACGTAATATGGAAACCTTGATGGCAGAGAAAATGTTTACAAACTATAATCCATCACTTTTAAGACCGTAACAGTAAACAAAGTTAGGTTTGTTTTATCGCGTTTAGTAAGGCCTGCTATCTTGTTTTTCAACAACACTTTTAGCATATTTTATTGTCTGTAAAGGACGGGCTTCGAGTGATTTCAATTACCCCACTTTGATATATGTGTGCGCATGTGCGGCCATCAGGCGAATCCTTAAGGAGTTTTGTGGCCTTCCTATGGGTTGAAGTTGGTCAGCCCTGTTCTAGGCTATGACACTGCGTAACGGGGTAATTGGATCCTCATATTCCTGAGATACACCGCTGCGAAAATATCAAATTTCAGTCTCACATACTTATATATCGTTACGAAGTAAAGGTAGCCGGAGAGTGATGCTTAATGTTCGCGTCCTTTTAGTCTTGAAGTTGGAGGTCATCTTCGTATATTCCTACAAATGGCGCTACCTCATTTTATTTGCCTGTTTGGTGATATACGTAGGTTTGTGACAGGAAAGCCTTTTTTTTATGCGTTACAGAAGGTTGGTTGTGAAACAGAGTGGATCCAAACTTCTTGTCGGCTTTTAGTGGTTAAAATGGACGCACCACTAAAACAAAAAGTGGAACCGAAAGGCAAGCACGATGTTTGATCAAGTTGATTCGGTCGGACGTGGCAAGGGAAGCTTGTCATGCGGGTTTTCACTTGCTTCGCGGTTTTAAGTTGCAGATCCAATATCCGGATAAGGCAAGAACTCTGACCACACCATCACTGCTGTAGTTAAATGTCAGTTAATGTGGGAGAGAAACGCGCGTGTCTGCAGTAGCCTTTGTAACTGTGTGAGGATATTCAGTATTCAGGTTTTGTGAGCAGGAATTATTAATTCAGAAAGAGTTAAAACGTTGACCATATGATGGTACATGGACCAGTGAGTGTAAGTTTCCACGTATTTCTAGCTTCAGAAGTAGACAATGGCGAATGTTCAGTTTGATTCTCAAGCCTCTCTACTCTCATGAATTAATCTTAATATTACTTTTGTGGCGTCACTGAGAAAGAAGTTTATGCCGCCATAGTATTTTTAAGGAGAATAAAAAATTGTAGACATTTCTGCAGTGATTCACGTAAGTCTGTGTTATTCTGTTAATTTATGTTAAGTTCTGTGCTTAGTTAGATAACTGGGGTTCGCACAATAATTTAGAAGGCAGAATCTTGTGATGCACCTAAAAAGTAAAGTGATCCCTTTACAGGCCCGGTGTGGCCAAGAGGGTGGGTATAGGTATAGCTCTACTCTTACATGACCGCAGCACTAGATGGGGGTGAGTGGTCAGCGGCACGCCCCGGCCGCACTTTACCCCCGGGAATGACCCGGTACCCATTTTACAGGAGGCTGGGTGGGCCCCAGGGCCGGTCTGGATGGGCGGAAAAACTCGTCCCCACCGGAATTCGATCCCGGACCGTCCAGCCCGTAGTCAGTCGCTATGCCGACTGATTTACCCGATCCACGTATCGTGTGATAACTTTCTGTGTAACGCACTCACATGGGTTTCCTAAGCGATCTGCCTTGAAGTTTTCAGGCTACAATTTTTACGCTTTTCTAATCCAATGATCCGCCAATCTCATCCTTCTCGTCTCGGTTACGCTAGTAGTAAGATTAGTAAACAGTACAATTTTGAGAGTTCCTCAGTGGTACAAATTCCTCCAGACTCTTTGATATTTCATGCTACTCGTATTTCGTGGCCAAATGTATGTGACGGTGTATTTTTCTGTACTACTCCCTATCTATATATGGTCTAACAAGCTGAAAGAACAAGGTTTGTGTAAAAAAATAAAACCAACTTTTTTAAGAAGGTTAACCACACTGTGTTGTTGGCTGTTTACATCACGACACATTATTTGGTTGGCGAAATACAAGGTGAAAACTCTTGCGTAAGCCATCCAATCTTTATTAGTACATTTAACATATTATATTTACGTATTTTAAATTTTGGGTCTTCATGAGTGTTATTTTGTGGGCCGGGTAGCTCAGTCGGTATAGCGACTGACTACGAGCTGGACGGTCCGGGATCGAATCCCGGTGGGGACGAGATTTTCCGCCCGTCCAGACCGGCTCTGGGGTCCAATCAGCATCCTGTAAAATGGGTACCGGGTCTTTCCCGTAGGTAAAGTGCGGCCGGGGCGTGCTGCTGACCCCTCACCCCCTTCTAGTGTCGCGGTAGAGTAGAGCTATATCTCTACCCACCCTCTGGGCCACACCGGGCCTGTAACGGGATCACTTTACCTGTACCTTTTTTTATGAATGTTATTTTATATCAGTGGATTGGTTGTGATACTGCTGTAATTTTATTTTATACTCTTTTCTGTATCAATCCTTTGTACTTGACCTTCCTAAATCTGGCCAAATGGTTGACCGAAAAATGTAGAAAGTCATTGTGTATAAACACTAATTCCAATATACTTGTGTGCACATGTTGTTATTACTATTATATATATATATATATAGATTAATGCACAGTATGGATCATATTAGGTTAGGAACTTTGTGACCTTTCTCTATAGAATTAACGTAACTTGTAATTCTTTACTGTGCTAATCAAAAACGTGCCTTTTATTGGTCTGGATCAGAGCTCACGAGGACAGCGGTTGGGCACACAATAACGCACTGAACATCAAAATGATGGAGTACAGAAAGCATGTAAGAACATTTCACTAAGATATCCGTATTCATTCTTTTGTGAATTAGGTTAAAGACGCCTGGCAACAACATGACACCAGACTGATACTTGACGTTTAATTTTAATTAGTGTTAGCCATTTAAATGTTATAAAGAAAACAAAAGTACTTGTCTTACCAGTGGTTGTGAAATCCCGTAAGAGCATTTTATCTAAAGGTATCGAGGCTACCCTTCTTGTTAATGTGTTGAGACCTGCAAGAAGAAGAATGCGGAGCAGTGGTTGTATGGAACTGACGGGGGAAAACACATTTGCTTGTCCCTGTGCCAGTTTGTACATACGACCCTCACTTGCAGTGGCCCGGAGTCGAACCTGGCTCTCAGCGGTGAGAAGCCGGCAACTAACCTTCTGAGCCGTGACGCGGCCTTTAAGGAGTCAAATTAATCTGAACTACGCCTGACGTTCCAGTTTCACCGTTTGTTCGAAGACCAGACAAAAAAAAAATCGCAGAAAATCAGTCTGTGGGCAGAGCGTGTATTGGATTTGTTGGTGCTAACTCTGGTGGCACACAGAGTAACCACTTGGCTTTGTAAGGTGAAGTGCGGTTACGTGCGATGGGACCAATAGAGAAGAACACTGGAGATCTACGGTCGATGGAAGGACCTTGGCTAGACGGAAAGTGAAAACACCGATTTAGATTTCACGTGTGACACATTGTATGATGGGCTGCGAAGAACTGAAATACAGGCTTCCAGGCGTCGATGCAGGAAAGATAAAGTAGAAACTGTGTTTAGTGTCGCTCCTTGTCGCGTAGGCCCATGGGGGATTGGAAGTATAGTTTCACGTCTTCCTATCCTTGGTAATGGATAAAGATGTGTGGTCAGCTTCACGCCCTGGCCGCTTTTCACGTGTCCAAATAAATAGGAAGCTGACGGGATCTCACTACCTGTCTGGGATGCTGTGGAAATTCCAAACACATTTTTCCTGTCCTTCGTGCTGCAGCATAATCACTATGCTGACTGAGCCGGTTGCAATTTTACGTTCCATCTGGCAGCACCATCTCCCTCCTTTCCCGAACTTCCTACAGTGTTAAAATTCTGCCGTTCTTTGAAACCATGGGGAAGACCGTGATTAATGTATGGGAGATAAAGGGAGACGTCCCACACTTGTCGTTCACGAATTGTTTTCGGGCTGGTGATAACAGATGGTAAGGTTAATCCATGTATATTTTTAATGTCCCTGACAGAAATGTCGGTTGTAGTTAAAGAGGAACACCACTTACTCTATGAAAGGCTAGGGGTTATCAGAATTTCAAGATTAAAGCTCACAGTCTGATGTCACGATAGCATGAAGGTGATTCTCTCCTTACGATCGATCATCCATGAGTCCGACGGTGTATAATGAAATGAGATTCAAAAAGGTAGGCGCAGAAAATTTTCACGTCGCTATACGTCATCAGTTTGGCTTTCACTTATTTCTGCTACAGGAGGAAAGCACACGATAAAGATGTTTAAAGTGGATACGAAATTTCAATTTTATTTTCAAATTGGAGGACTATCGTTTTTTTTAACGTTGTACATTTCATAATGGATTTTTTCCTAAATGTTTAATGACGTAGTCTACTTTTAGGCCACTCTCATTTCCCGAGAAAGGAAATTACCTAGGTATAAGAGCCCTGTTATGCTGCGTTTACCTTACAACTTTCGAACTATTCTAATGATTTTTGTGCAACTTTATATCGAATGTGGGAGGGGGGTGCTGTCCTTACGGATGAAGTAGCCGGGGCGTGAAGCAGAATACTAATCTCCATATATTTCCGAGGTTGACAATACATGGAGCTATACATCCAACCCAATACGCCTACATGCCGTGTAGAGGAAGAACTTACATTTGTGCTTAGTAACCCCAACGGACGCGTGAACTGGTGAGGGTTATGCAAATCTTTCGAATGTAAAACGACAACATTGCGGCTGTGTGCAAATGTTCCCTTCAGCTTCCTGCTTCGTAGCGTCAACTAATTAATCACTAGAGATGGGCGTCTGAAATTTGATACGTAGTTAGATAAACGTAGGGTCTGCCTACACATTACGTGTAAAAATCATTAAGTCATCAGCTGGAAACATGGTGGCGGGTCATACTTTGAGGCTATATCGGAAAAATTCAGGATAAAGAGAATTTCATTTTAAGTTCGCATAAAATGTAAAACAACAGTAAATATTTTCGAGTAGAATTCCGTGCAACAGAGCAGCTGGCTTTATGATTTCTGCTCGCAGTCCTTGTTCGGCTTTCTTCTTAGGAACAATTAATCTTAAAATACTGCCACAGACGTTCAGTACAAGATGGGAAAGACAGGAACGAAAGAGTTAATTGATGTCCGCAACAATGAGCATTACGCCTACAGCAGGAAGCGTTTTGGGCTTTTATGTTGGAGGTATCTGTTTTCGAAACCACGAGGGGTCAGCGGGCATACTTGGTGTTTGGTAATTGAAGGAAGACACTCCAGGAAATATCAGGAGAATGCTTCGATTACGCGATTACAGTTAACTCCCAAATCTTTTCCGGTTTATCATCACAAACCATCCCACAATTTGACAATGTAATTACAGGCTGAGTTGCTGGCATCGCGGTAAATAAACTGCAAAACACAGGGAGAGGAACATGGGTAATTAAAAGGCGCTTTTGGGTTTCATGCGTGGTCATTCCTTTATATTCTTGTTAACGAGTTAATTAATACGTGCCTGGACATGAATGTTAGTTGGAGTAAAAGATAGTGTATAGAATACTGTACTGGGGGGGGGGGGGGGGGGGGGGTAAGGGGGGTTGTATGAGGGGTGTGGAAAAAGGGGGAATAAAAAAACGGGCGCGGAAAGAATTTTGGGGGGGGAGAAAAAAAGGTGTAAAAAAAAGTGGGGGGGGGGGGGGGGGGAAGTGGCGGTATAGAGGGGTTGTTAGCACGATTGTGGAAACAGAGGAATTACAAAGAAAGTAGATAGTGGGAGATGCCTATCCTGTTTAGGCAAGAAGGATGCCAAATATATTTTGTTGGGTTTTCTAAGAACTCTGCAGTGTTTTAGTGTGGGATTTGTAAATAAAAATTGCAGAATGTTAATGAGGAAGTAACAGCTTACAAGAATATGTTAATACATACAGACAAAGTTGTGGTTGAAGAGTTAGTTTAGGCCTAATATTTATCTAGACTGAATATAAGTGGTTTAATAAGATAAATATTAAAATGTAGTTATAAATTTAATGGAGAAGTTACAACAAACTTGACAACCCGAGGTTAATCGGTCGCTAGCCTAACGAAAATGTGGATTTACTTTAATAATAATAATAATTATAATGTTTGTTAAATTTAAGGCACAATCAGCAACCTAATGGGTCGAGTGTTACCACCGACATGTTCTGAAAGTAGTTCATATGCCCAGTGGTGGCCACCGCTTTTTTTTTAAAACTGTGCCATACTTCACAACGAGTACTGTGATGTGTGCATATGCTGGAATTGTTGAACGTTGCGCCGTAGGTGCATGTGAAATTTGCCACAACGGAAATGTCGACAGTGCAGTCTAGTCGGCACAAACCGAAATATCAACCTCATTCTCTGCCGTCTTCCCAACGTTAAAATACGAGGCCGGAAAGAAATGTACAATAACACATGTCATGCTGCTGACGAACGGTCGAGCAACCACGACTCTGCGGTAAGCGTCGCGGCTCACTGAGTTTCGTGGCGGGGATATTGGTTGGATGACTGGAGAATCGGGGTTTGGTTCCGGGCGGGGGCGGAAATTCTTGTCTTCGCCACTGCTTTTAAATCGGTGCTCAGGTCCACTCAGCCCTTCGTTTTAATCGGTACGGGCTTTCTTTCCCGGATTTGCGCGCTGCATACGTTCACCTAACGATTCATCTCGAACCATTGGCTGGAACTACTATACGTTATTCATGACGCTGTATTTAAATACGTAGAGATGAACGTACTTTATATTTGCGGATCCAACACTCGTTGTTCGTATATGATGACCCCGGATTCACATTTCGATCCGGAAACCAGCTGTGTTGATTGATGTTCGTGGTTATCTTCAGTTCCACCAAGCAGATTCCGTGATAATGCCTGAAATTATGCCATGGCCGATTCCTTCCACATCCGTGCCAATGAATATAATAATAATAATAATAATAATTATTATTAATAACTGCAATTGGGTTGTCACCCGGTGGCAGTGGTTATTTTACGTGTATACAAAATATGAAATTGTTTACTAATAAATTTAAGTCAGGAGGGCTACATGAGAAGCATATAGTGGCAACTTGGAACCTTGGGAACCATCTCAGCTTTTGCTTATAGACAGCGAAACCAAGAAAAACCTGTGTCGAGGTGGTCGGTCGCAGGACCTTCCGAATACTGACTTCTAGCCAGCAGTCCGGCATCTAAAGTAAAAACAGCAATACTCACATAGTACAATAAGTACACATAAGATGACAACAATACACACAAGACAACTAACAACAATACACACACAAGACATCTTAAAATACAACATGTTGAAAAGGTACACAACACCAAAGTATTATTGTGTAATAATCTGCCATTCGACGTTGTAGTATTACAAGTGTGGAGCTTTGTTAAATAAATCACGAATAAAAAAAAACGCAGGTAACCGGAGCGAGTTGCAGCCCCGTTGCTTCTTGTAGACTTTTAGGCTATTGTGTTCATTTGCCTTTGAACTGTTACCGAAGTATAGCTTCATAAATCTTATACGGTGAACTACAGTTACACCCTGTACCCAAGCACGATGCCTTGAAGGTGTATAATGACATCGAGTTAAATCAGCACTCTTTGCAGACATCGATAACAATAGAAGAGCCGTATTTGGAAAGACGTTGTTGTGGTGAAGCCACCTGTATTCACTGAATATTTTGCCGAATTTTCCACGGGACTCTTGTAGATCTGGTGACGAAACATATTCGTGCCCTCGTCGGTAATTGAACCCATGTCGTCCAGTCCGTACCATTCACTGAGCTGTTCAAAGCCTATTGTTCCATGTTCGAGTTCTTTTAAGTAATTTCACATTTAGGATCAAATTCTGGCGCCTAGTTAGAAATCGTGTAGTCTTGGAAACATACCAGCCGAACAGATTGGCAGGAAAAGCACTGTTCGTAAGTAGTCGGGTAAGGTACTTGCTAGGTGGTGGGTGATGTTAACATATATTATTCATCAGCTGGCAGTGATGAAATACTGATGCAGACACAGCCTACGAGCACGTAAGAATGGACCAGATATTGGAAAAAGCCGAAGGCTGCGTATTGCTATAAGCTTGCATCCTTTAGTGGTGAAAGTGTAAAGCTTGTAGAAACGGCAAAACACAACATTACAGGCAGGAGTATTCTATTGAACGGCGGCTTCGAGCGGACGATTTATACAGGTAACAGAAATAAGGACACCAAGGATCGAAGATTAATGGAGAGAACAGGACTTCCATTACAGCAAACAGAAGTTCAGGAATACTACAGAAATAAATAATGAAATCTAGGAAAATATAAAGAATGTTCCGTGAATATGGGGCATGAGTAAAAGAATGTGGGTTTATAGATGTTCAGAAACTAAAGAATATTCGGGTGGGAAAGACGTGAAGTATCCTCAGTATTGTAAATATTTAGATCCTGGTATTTTAAGGATTTAATGAACCGATTCTTTTATAGTTGCTACCCACGGCACATATTTAATATATTTTTATTCCGTTTTTGGAATAATAATAATTATTATGGATAGTGTGTGACAACTTTATGCCTGTCCTGTGTAAGGAGAGGCCTTTCCCCTTTATTATTTTGGGTATCTACGCCCTACCTGATGATGGCTGATATGGACAGCAGAAGCAAGCAGTAGTATTAAATAAACCAAACAAACCATTTAAAAATTAACATTTAATTATCTGACTTGCTTTTACAAACGCTAACACTGGTACTGATGTAGGTAGGTAGAAGTAGAAACTGATGTTGGTCTTACAAGGTCGAAAAGCGTCTGTTGGTTCGTATATAAAACGGTTTGCATAAAATCCCATTGTATTGATTGTTAACCAGAAAAACCATTTACACTACGACGGGTTTCGTTTGAGGCTTGAAACCTAGTCGCATGTTGCAAAGATTTTACTTCCACATATATGCAGGCGGAATTGAAACATAAACGTTAAGCTGCAACTTCGAACATATTCGTGACTTGAATATGTCCTTCAGTAATTGGAACCTCGTAAATATTCACCGTTTGTTGACAATTCCTTAAAGAATTTATGTTATTTCTTAACATCAGCCAATATATTGCTTCATAAGGAACGTCAGCGCTACATGCCAACACATTATTCCTTTAAAATTAGTGTTTGATGTTATTTCTTCACACCTTTATCTCTTATGTGGCTGGTTGTTTCGGAGGGTGTTTTGAAAAGTGGTGGGACCTGGTGTATAGGAGGTAAAATAAGGCTCAAGAGAATTACATAGTGAGATAGCACGTGATTTTTACACTTCAGCACATACAGGGTTATACAAAATGATTGTCGGGGTACAATTGTCCAGCGGCAATTCCGCACCAAATTCGGGAAACAACCACCATCTAACAATTCTATTCGAAGGTGGTATGCACAGTTTCAAAAGACAGGGTGCTTGTGTATCCCGGAACTGAAGGTAAGAATCAGAACCGCCATTGAAACCATCACCGTTGACATGCGGAACGAACTCGATTATCGTGTTGATGTTTGTAGAATCACAAAGGGTGCATATATAGAGCACCTGCAAGGTATGTAACAAAAACTTGGAGTGTTGTTCTATTAAATAAAAATACATATATATACTCCTATCTCAAGTGTATTGTGTATGACAAGTTGTTAAAACCCCGACAATCATTTTGAATAACCCTGTATTATTAGCGCAGTGAAACCACTGTAGATGAGAAGAAGAGGAATGTAGCAAGTACGCACAGGGAAGAAGTGCTTGCAAACTGGCAGTCTGTCAACTTTAGGGGAAGTTACAACAGTGAATTTTTTTCCACGCAGTTTTAAGTTTACTATTTCTTTCTTTCTGTTTATTTCTATCTCTCTTTCTTTCTCTCTGTCTGCAACGTATACATGTTTAATAATCTACTCATCCTCCAATAGGAAAAGAAATCCAATCTAGTACGGGTACCGGAGATTCCCTAACTTTCTTTCCTGCCTGAGCAGTGGATACCTAATAATTTCCTAATTCTAATTATTTTCGTTAGAATATACAAAAAATAATCAAATTACCAGTGTGTTGACGTACGTGTAGTTTAAGTGATGCAATTTTGCAGTAATTCCTTCAGATACAATTCTTTATTTTATTGCTTATTTTAGATTTTATTGCGTTTAAATAACCGCTTTTAATTTCTCTTTCGATGCATATTAAATAAATTGAATTGCTATGTAAGATATAGAAACAATTTCTGAATGAACCTTACATTATATTTAAGTATCAGACTGACCAAACTCGTTTTTCTAGTCGACTTGATGTAGGTGTCTCTACCGGTAGTATACATTTTTGTCGGCGAAATAGAAGCAAAAAGGAAGGAATTCAATGTCAGCATATGGAAACCAACACGCATCTTCAGGATGCAAAATATTTATCATGCAGCCAACGAATCAAACCAATATATCAGTGTATGTGCTGGGGCGATATATGTAGAACTGATAGCAACTTTAGTGGAGTCTGGAATCTGTAAAAGGAAAAATATGTCACGTTTTGAATTCTAGATCTTAGATCGCGAAAGAAAAATATCATCATGTTCTTCTAGTGGTAAGCATTTATATTTTCTTTTACATTTTCGCTGTGAGCCGAGGAGTTAGATTTAACGTTAGCTCTTTGCAGTTGTGTTGTGTACACACTTGGGTCGAGTCTCGATAGTTCTGCAAACCTATCTGAGTTTCTTTTCACCCAGTTTCTGGAATGGTATTTTGAAATGTGCCCCGACCGCCTCCTTTCGGAGCCTTATCCTCTGTCTGACATTAGTGGTCATCTTTACGTCGCATTTGGCATTGGAACTGACGCAGAATAAATAGCGTAGAACGAAGTGCGTAAATTTATTTAGTCAGTTTTATTACCTATCTGATATAGCGCTGCAAGCTAGTGTAGTCCATGTCCAAGGTATCGCCTTTTCCGGTTTAGAAATCCTATTTGTGATCGCACTGGTGGTCTTCTTGCATGCAGGATTCTCCCGTTGCAAGGCTTTTACGTATAAAGGACAACACAAGAGCAAAAAAAGATGTATATTTGCATCCATGTCCATAATGGGTTTGGAAACCGCCATCCCAATGTTCGGGCGTTAGAAGACAGTTATGCCAGGACCTCAGACCGCGTGGTAACAACAGAACGCCAAAATGTGAGGTTAGATTGGGTGTAAATCAGCACGGATGGAGTAGATTAGCAATTCATTGGGTTTTGTCAGAGATCTTGAAATAAATATCGCACTATGGCCCTGGGGTCGACTCAGCCTCTAACAGAAATGGGTACCAAGAGTATTTCCTGGGGCCAAAGGCGGCCGGTGCGTAAGGCTGACAACCTACCACCATCCTGTGCCGTTGTCACGAAATCTGGGAAACTTATCTTCCTGGAACCATCTGGGCCAGTCCAAGCCTGTAACGGGGCTGCTTTACCTTTACCTTTACTTTAAAATAAATAGGCGTTTAGGAGACATAAGTGTATATGTGAGGATAATATTAAAATATGTCTTAAAGAAATAGAGATATTTGACTGCAGTTGAAGCTGTCAGAATAAGTTTCAATGGATGCGATAATTAGACTCCAGATTCCAAGGTATCAGCAGTTTGCTGTATTACGCATTTGTCTGGGCTGTAGTTGCGTCTCTCTCGGAGCAGATCTGCTTAGTTGAGGAATTTTTTGGAACACCTTGTGCTTCCCAGCAACATGTCGATGCTATCATACTGTATCAGGGAGGAGAAGGCTCACCAAGATGGATTTAATTAACAGTAAGTTACAAACTTGTCTCAGGCCTCATATGCCATATTCATGGTCTGAACTTCATACCGCATTTGCTTGATCAATAACGTCGTAACAACGAAATACCTCCGATGTTTGAAGCATAGGACTGTCCAGGTCAGGTCAACAGACTTGTTATTGTATTGTGTTCGATTTCGGTCGTAGTAGATCCTGACAAGAATACTTCTATTGAAAATGTTCGGGAGATTAAGTGGATTTGATACGAGCTTCAGTGATTCGTTCTATACACTCCGTTCCGTAGCTCGTGCTTATTCTAGAGTTACCAATTCTGCCCTCGTACAGTGTATGTACTTTGTTGGCTGAGGGCTTTTATTGGTACTCCCGAATTCTTGTGAGCATCAGTAAAGGTACACGTGCAGATAAACCACGATTACAGTGTACCAGTTAGAAGACTCTGTACAAGAAAGATATTCTTGCGACGTTTGTAGTCGCTCAGTAGGTTCAAAAACCCCCCAGCTCTTGTGGAATCCAAAGGTTCGTCATCGTGTTCGCTGGAGTCGACCGCTCAGGGGCGGCGGAAAAATACTACTTGAAAGGGTATTAGGCTGGTATAATGTACAACTCGAGGATATCTGAACTGTTCCTGTTGCATTATTCTAACATTATGAAAATTATTATTATTCTTATCATCATCATCATCATCATCATAATTGAATTTCTCACTTCTCAGCTTTGGCTGGGAAATATTCACCTATCTTGTGATGTAGTAATCAGCAGGATTGGACTCGGTGGTCTTATTTGTAGTTTAAACAAGTTTCGTACAATTGAACATGTGCCAAGAATTACAGATTTTTGCATTTGTATATATGTATTGGGGTGCAAGTTAAGTTTTGTTAGACCTTGTGATAGTGACTTTGGAATTAATCCCGTAGGTGATATTGCTGTCGGGATCATTTGTACTGCCTTTTGCTTCCACCTAGCACATATTTCATTATTATTATTATTATTATTATTATGACTGTATGGTATTTTAGTTGTGCTTATATCTTTCAACAGTGCAGAGTTTTACTTTAAAATATTATGTTTAATATTCTTTTAGAAAATACATGTACTGTTGTAAAATTAAGTACTTCGAGATATGTTAGGGTGTTTATTTAATGACGCCAAAACCAAGGTGGTGGTGATTAATCCGGTACAAACCACTTCTGAAATAACCCCAAAATCTTCGTCTCTTCGGTTCATAATTTGCTTGCACAGGTGTTGGTCATATTGTCGACTCTCTATAGACGTCTCTACTGGTATAATAACTTCTTAATACGTTTAACCGTTTTATGCGTGTATTTTTTAAACTTATCATTGTTAGTGGAATTTGAGTTCGGAACACACCTGGTCAACAGAAGAGAATTGTGAGCATTTGTACAATGTTTTTGATTTTTAGTTGTAGGGTTAAATTGAATTTAATGAGAAGCAGCTACAAACTTTATACAAAGTTTTATTAAGTCGGAAGTTAATTACGTGTTGAATGACATCCCTGCTTCCTAGCATAATTTCCAGTCCAATATTGAGTGGTTTTATCTAAAGTCTGCTTAAAACTTTGTGAAAGCGTTACAGAATCTTGTTTTTACATAGAACTCATTTTATATTAACCTAACAGACATTCTGGAACCTTCTTCAAACAGATGTGTAGAGCACTTACAGAATGGAAGAGTGCTGCATTAAATTAGATATTGCTGAGTGTAATTTTGCGAACTGGATTCATGTGATTGAGCATAGTAACCAGTAGCGGGGTGTTGTGAGCACGGTTATGAGCCTTGGTGATGCCTAAAATGGGGAGGGAGGATCAGCTGAGATATTGACTCCATAAGCAACTGTTAACTTTTCAGAAACGATTTCGTAGGGAAAAGAAAGTGGGCTTTTGAAATCGCCATTCGCTTTGTCTGTGTGTGTGTGCGTGTGTGTGTTTGTGTGTATGTATGTATGTATGTGTGTGTGTATGTGTGTACGTGTATGTATGTGTGTATGTGTATGTGTGTATGTACGTTGTAGTACTATGTAATGTACATAAGTATGTATGTACGTTTGAGTGTATGTGTGTATGGAGAGTGTGAGGTTGCCTGTATTGCATATATATATATATATATTTATTTATTTATTTATATAAGCAAGTATACTGATGTTCACGAACGTGTTTTTAAGTTTCAATTGTATTCGGTAATAACATAGCGGACATGGAAACTTGTAAGATTGGAAAAACATGCTTCTACTGATAACCCTGAAGTGATGTATAATATAAAACTTTGGAAGTATATGTAACTACTGTTCAGGCAAAATTGTTTTAGAGGTCCAAATAACAAAATGGCGACAGTGGGAAAATTCTGCACACAATGGACCATTTACATGGCCTGCGTCCTACGTAACATGGTACAACACACATTAGTTTTTCTCGAAATCGTAAACATGGCGCCGATGCGAATTTAACATTCCTACAGAACCTGTACTTGAATAATGAGCTACTCACAAATAGAAAACATCTATGACAATACAGTTAGATTTACAGAACTCGAATTGAGTGTAATACGAAAGTATATGGGTTCTTAACTCCGTGTTTTAAATTTGGATGTTTTTTGGCATGGCCTTCACCCGCAAGCGTAAACATATTATTTCTATAGAGTTGCATTGATTAAAGGAAACACTCGGCCATACCTGGTACATCCGGTATCGAAGTGGGATTCACACCCCTGATTCCACACTTCGCCTTCTAATATTACTTATGGGCATAAAATTGCTATGTGATATGTCTAAGCATTTGCTGTATATTATTGGAGTTTATTTTAAGAAAATCTAGCCAAGAAGTGTAACTGCAGTTACACGTAAGGTTGCAGGACGTACGCAATAGGAGCGTCTCGTAATATTTTGAGGAAGCCAGTAAAGTGATACTGTAAGTTCGAGCCGTTCGAGCCCATTTGTTGGAGGTGCTTCGCGGGACGAAAGTGCACCTGAGCTATATACAGGACTGGAGTTTTGTATTATTAACATCCTATTTGAGCAGGGATGTACAAAGGCACTTGCCAAGTCCGCTTCTGGATCCTGATTTGTCAAATCTGAACTCATATTTCTACCCATGAAAACGCCCTAGTGTGCAGTTTAGTTACGTGAACCTTAGTCAAAATTTATTTTACTCATTATCGGTTTATCATTGTAACATCTATTTTAAAATAATTTAACAATTCTGAGGCACTTGGCGTTAACAGCAGCATAGATCGTGTGTATGGATACTGTCCCAGGAATGCAAGTGTATTGCGGTAGTATATACAGGCCTATACCCGCACACAGTATTTACAGATGGGTGCTATGACTTTTTCGTCCCTCATTGGCTTCGGTGTTTTTTTATTCCGAACAAAATTCTGTTGTGACCAAGCTAATTACACTGCGGTTATCTTATAGCACATGCAGATTGTCTTCTGAGATGAGACGCCTTGCCAATTTGTGATTAATTGGCGACGTTTCGGAGCAACTGCCTACCAACAACTTCGGGGTAGTCTCAGCGAATATGAAGGCAGTAGACTTCTTCAAGTTACATGTTCAGTAACGTATAGTACTGTTTGTAAAATAAGGGTGAACTGAAGTATTTAAACCTGTGCACCGCTCCAACTACAGTTCTTGTTTAAGACCAAACGAATTACAGAAAGCTGAATAAATTTTAATTTAAGCTTTATGTAGTTTGGTGTAGGGATGGTAGGAACCAGAAGTAATTCCATTTTGAAGCTCCTGGAATACAGACACGGAAAGACAACTTTACTCGAAGTAACACTGTGTAGTTTATGGTACGGAACATGACTCTGACGGACGAACGCGACCTCTTCGTTGGCTGTATGTCGTGCAGAGGGCACCTGAAATTCATTTAATATAGTTAAACTAATGTACTATGGACTGGGAACGAGTGTAAAATGTTTTAATGATGCCAAGTTTAAATTGCGGTTTTAACGAGCCGTTTTAATTTGGGTCCCTTGTCACCTCGACACGACGGGAAACTCGGGTTGCGGCTGGAGACCGCCTCTACGAGGTGTGGAGTGTGGAGGCAGCCTATGAAGTGCTTTGAGTGAGCGGATAGTCGCTGAATTATGCTTCTGGTTTGGATTTGGAGATGATATGAAATGAAAGACAGAGCTTCTGGCTTGGATGTGATGGCATCTGAAGTGTGCCATGAATATATTTCCTAACTTGTTGGCATGTACATATTCTAAAATGTGGATAATATTAAAGGTATTAAAACTAGCTGTTAACGACTTTCTTCGTCGTAACGTAAATGGCTATAAATAAATGAATAAGTAACAAAATAAATAATCTCTTGTACCAAGAACACACAATTGAAAAATGTGGGCAAATGCAAGTTTGAAAACTATGTGTAAAATACGGCGCAGTGTTCGGAGGAAGACCAGGAGGATATATTATCAAGAGAAATACCTTAGTGTATAAAATGATTTAGGTGCATTTTATGACTTGCATAAGAAATAGGTTATTCATTAGTAATAAATATAGCGGATGTGCACTGGCAAAAACCTGGTGTCACCAATCGAGTCCTAAGGATTGTGTTCGAAACCCAACAAATAATTGTGACTTTATTTTTTTATGATTCGTATCATCATATCATAAACATATTTTCACCTAATTGATTGCCATGTCACTAATGTCCGTGATTCCACTTCGAACAATCCTTTGAAACCCAGCCTCACACTGATTATTCAGACTGATGTTTAATGTACTATCGGAGTTTCACCGAAAATATATAGTGATATAATTTCTGATAGGCCACGATCGTTTTTTGTGTGTTTGCCACTGGGACCCTTCCTTACGAATTTATCTCTACGGCTGCTGTGTACCAAAATCGTACAACCAAATATGATTCTCGGAACAAGTAGGATACTCTTGTAATTTCATACGGCAACTCTAAAAACTGAAAAACAAACTCTAATACTTCTGTGACATTTGAGGTGCTCGTGACGGTGAGTATTAAGATGATGAATGTCATGTGATTAGATGAACAGCACCCTTGTGACAAGCTACACTGCGTCACATCTCATAAGTTGGTATTCTTCAGTGTATTTGCTACTAAAGGCTTTGCTCGATAGGATACCCACTTGTTCACATTTATAAGTTACACATCGACAATTAGTACTTGTTTTCTTTTCCTTTTTAGTAGTTGCTGGCATGCTTCCTGTAACTTACGGCCTTTGTCTGGAATTCTAAGAAGTGTTTCCCACCCCTGGACTCTTAAATTATCTGGATTCTGTGATCCAGAGAACGGGAGTGCTAAGGCCTGTCGAATAATATAGAAATATTCATTTTTTACATGCAGTCTTGAGAGCAACGCTTACAAAAGTCGTAAACCAGTATCTCGCAGCTGGTGCCACCTACTAATACTATAGCTACTAGGCTACGCACTGGACGGCCCAAGGTTCGATTCCCGAAAGAAGCAAGAAACTTCTATCTTTAGAGACTTCAGAATGGATGAGAGAACAGGGAAGAAAAATGTTAAGTTGTCCCTGTGTACGTCATGACAATTGTGGGGCAGGAGGTACGAGTAAAGATCCAGTCATGAACATCGGACTTAGTTGGGTATGACTGGTCAGCTTCATGCCCCACCACTTTATCCCCAGGGAAAGGACTGTGTGTACCCATTGAATAGGAGATTTGATGGACCCCAGAGATGTTTCGGACGCTGGAAAAGACAAAAGAAAGAAAAGTCATGAATGAACGTCTTGTTGAGTGGCTACTTTACGGCTGTTTGTGCAGGTGCGACAATATAATGCAACGATTTTCAGATCGCTGTTTAATGAACTGGGTTGGATATAAGAAAAAAAAAAAAGGAGTGTCTGTAGTAAAATGTCACCTGATTTATATTTTTTTAAAAATTACATTTCCTAAGATGCCTTCCCGGCATGCAATGCATTCCCTGCATTTGTGATCGGCAGTTAACCATAACTATTCAGCAGACGGTCTTCAGCGTCTCTAATTAAAACCCCGAAGTGCGACATCCCCTAATATGATGATGTTCACAATCCAAGTTTAAGTAACCTACCGCAACGTCCGCGACAAGCATGCCGTTGTGCAGTTGTGGTTAATTCATGATCACAATTACGGGAATGTATTGCATGACATTTAAGAAAATTTAAGTTAAATGGAATTTCACTCCTGTTACTCCGTAGTTTTTAAATGTTTCTTGTATTCAACCAAGTGTGTCAAAACTTGGAGGTGTGTCATTTTACTTATTACGCACCAAAGAACGGATGTAGAGATCTCTCCATCACGTGCGCGCACAATATATGTAGTAGGACCTTAAGTTCTTTTGAAGGCAACCTGAAGATGGCCAGTAGGGGCCGAAACATCTAGTTGTCTAGTGTAGTCATTAAAACATCTTAATTGACATAGTTGTGTTTAACTACATACCCTTCCCAGTGTGTCAAACTAGTGATCTGAAAATCGTAACATTCTATTGTCTTAAGATGCATTTTCTCAAAACAGTACGCTGAAGCTGTCTGGTAATTTTACTTTTCATTGTGCTTGGTTGTGCTTATGTTCCGTGTAAGCAGTTATCTCTCGGTCTGCGGAAGAAAAAAATGAAATTTTTGTATGTTACTCTCGTTGCATTTCCAAGACTAATCCCGCGTCTTTCGTTCTGAACGAGAAAATATAAACATCATTCATTTCCTTGTACCTACATCCGACCCTACTGGAACATGGACCAAAACTGGTTCTTTCCTGTCTGAACGCAGCCCCCCTTGGACGGACAATAGGAGCTGTTACTGACGACACACTCCTCTGGGAGGTGGGGGGTTCACTGATTTATCTTCCACATAACCAGAGAAATTATACGGGCGGAGCAGTGCTGTGCTTCGTGCAGGTTTAATGATAGGCCTCAGTGAAACAACCGCCCAAGTTCCATTGTTGTTACACATCTCTACTTCTGGTGATTCGTTTTATCCTGAGTTAACTATGCGGGGTAAAAGCCTACTTGGGAAACCGTTAGTCAGATACTCCGCAAGTTATTTGACTTTAACGAATCAAAAATTTCCTTACAGTAACACAAGAGTTCGCAAGTGGATACGTCATGAGCCAGATGAATCCTGAACACACTCTCCTCTTACATGTTATGGAAATGCTTAAAACATGGTAGTCAAATTCTGAGGGGAATAAACCGCTTGGGACAGTCAGGGACAGAAGGAATGACTGATAGAACAACTATCCTGGCAGATCCCTGGATGGAAGGAGGAAAGCTGTAAAATTTGGTGTGATAAGCACTTTTCGAGGCGGTATTTGAAACCGGGAGCTCCCAAATAGCATTTGAACTCGCTCGTGTCGTTCTACGAAATATATTATTAAAGTGTATCTTAATGGTTAGGCTGTGAGTAAATGGAATGGAGGCCTACATACGATGAAGGCTTTCGTGACCGTGAAAACTTGGTTTGTGTAATCTTGGTTGAGATAATGTGGTTGTCATTTAGTACTCGACTGTCTGTTACGTCGTTAGTTTGCATCCTGGTTGAGGTTAGAGGTCACTGTTGAGGTGCTCTGAACAGGGCAGTGAACGTACGTGTTGCATGAAAGACTAGGGATTTACTGTTCGGTAGAGCGGGTATCAGTGTTGCACTGACTGCTCTAGGAAGTTAATTTGCTATTCAGAATTGACTTAGTTGGTTTTGCTACTGACTTTCAACTTCTTCAGCCGGTTGGGTCGTTATTGACGAGGTAATAAGCACGGATCTTTGTTAAAACCTGTCTGGCTGTAGCTAGATGTGGTGCAATATACATGGCCTAACTTCGACCAAAAACAGAGAACTGATGTGTCAGTAACTTAGCTGATTGTCTGCTGCGAAGAGGTGAGTAAACGTGCTGTAAATAAGGGGCAGTACTTTCAGCTGAAAGGTAGCAAGTTTCATGTACTCAGAGCATGTTAATCAGTAAATATTTATTCGTATACCGATTAAAAACACAGCTACAATTCTGTTTCCAATCGGTGGCCTCCACACACTGAGCAAGTAGGGAGAGAATACTTTAAGATTCAAAATGGTTTTGAAGGGAATAGCGTCATAATTTAGCCGTTATAAAGAGGACTGGAAATTGGCTTTGCCGCCCGTAGACAATATCTGCTTGGTCCCGGAGCATTACCTTTAACGAATATGTCGTCATTTCCTTACGACACCATAATTATCTCCTAACTACGATAAATATAGGTACGAATTCCCTTACCTACATAGTAATAATTTGCTTTATTATATACGATGGCCGTTTGCTAGAGCTGTCTACCAATCCGATGCGTCTACTTTGTTGTGAGGAGCAATTTTCATCCTCCAGTTATTACAGAAAATAAATTTTATAATTTAAAGGACTGTAAAATCTCATACACAATAAATTTACTTTGCTTAGGTAGAGAGTTTTACGACATTAATATTTTCTATTCACGAGACCTAGGCACTCTTCATCTGTCACAGCCGGCGACGCGTCAGGAGAAATGTACTCTGTGCTACTACTCAGGCGCTGCGGTTGTTGAATTCGAATCCCATGTAGATCACTCGTGCAGGCTTGTTACGAATTTCTTTTGTGTTCGCTGTATCGTATTTAGTTACAGGCCTTGCGACATACAAATTCTCCTGATCAGCAAATCTCAAAAACAGTATTTTTTTTGTCGGAACTCTAGACCCTAAGAGATGGAGACATGGCATTCTTTATATTTTGAACCGATTACATGTGACGCAGCGTCAATCCCAAGACGAACGGAATCCCCAGACACAGGGCTGTCGACACCCCAAAACTTGCAAGAATTATAAATCCGGAAAACGGGAGCCATTGGGCAGCAGACAAAGATATAAACATCAACTAGATGCAACAGTAACAATTTAATGATAATTTCAATCATCTCAACAAGTTTCGGGCGATAATTTCGCCCATCCTCAAGAGCACTAGACTGTGTTTACAGCTGTGGTATAAAGCACCGATCATGCTGTCTGCTGGTGACGCTGTCACCAGCAGGCAACTTCTTCGATGCATTATACCACAAGCTGTAAACACAGTCTAGTGCCCCTGAGGATGGGCGAAATTATCGCCCGAAACATGCTGAGCTGATTGGAATTATCAGTAAATTGTTATTGTTGCATCTAGTTGATGTTTACATCATTGTATCAGTGATGCACGGTCACACAAACATCAGAATGTAGTGCAGAGTTAGTCTTTGAATTAAGAATTAACGCGACACTTACATAGCCACCTACCTGTAAGCCACTTTTCTTCCATGACGCTCCTCACACGATACGACCCTTAACTTACCGCTGATGAACAGCACAGTTCAAAGCTTCGTCGGGACGCTTCACTACACTTGCTATTTATCCTCTAACGCTTCTGCGGCGGGTGTAATTTTTTACACGTGCTGCATGTCTATATGCCTTGTTTGGATATTTAGGTTGGCTAGCTTAAACAGATAAATTAAGGACCAGTGAACCCCCCCCCCCACAAAGCTGTATGAACGGGGTAGAAAAGATAAAGAGTGTGTGGGGAGAAACGATGGTGTTCGGCATTAAATAATATCGTTCAGAATGCGGCTCACATGTTAAGTTGCAGCCACAGATTTCCTTTATTCAGTAAGACAGTAAATGTGTCGTGCTGGAGGCTACACACTTCGCCGGAATGCGGATGGGGTGTCACTTGGAGATGTGCCGCTGCGTTAGTGGGATATTGATTTTCGACGTTTCGAGGTTAACGTAGTGTCCTCATATCCACGTTTCGGTAAGTCTTGGAACATACGACAGCTACCTATCGCTGCGGACACCTCACAACTCGCAAATGTATAACACTTTAGCATCCACAGGTTACGTAAAGGCCTACGTCATATTTAATGAGGGAGTGTCTAACTGGCCAAAAAAAATGACAATTTCGTTTTTTATTACCGTTTCAGATCTATGCAAATCCTTCACCGGGGTTTCTAATTTAATTCGAATATAAACTAGCACTGAGGACTAACTGAGCATCAGCTATTCACCCTACGTTAGGTTATTACCATTTGAAATTTCCAAAGCTGCCATATTTTGGTTTTCTACTAAACCAAAAGACGGGAAATGACGACAGGTTGGTGGGTGTCATATGAACGTCATCCGGAAGCAGAAAGTTTCAACTCAGCGAGCAATTTTGGGATCTCTTGTTTTTTAGAATAAGACACCGCTGACATCAGCGTTCCTGCGTGTCAGTAAATTTAATTCACTTTTGAACATCCGTCTTCACGATGGGGTTCTTGAATGAGGTCGAATCCGAGACAAAAGAAGTCTGTATATAACCGTTTGAAATATGCAGTTTATGTGGAAGATCCTGACTGAGATGCTGTTTTCAGCGTTAACGATTCTTTAGAACTTAGTTAAATTTTAAAAAAATGTAATAGAATATTAATACAACTTCACAAAAGACTTTAGCTCTGATTGTTCTAGTCTGTCACTCGGAAAAATAATTTACTAACGTGCTTAATCATTTTTCAATTTATTAAGTAAACTAAGTTAAATTAGCTTATCAGACGTTTAGAAAAGAAGAATTACTACACGTCTTAACGCACTGTTACTTCCAATGACGTCACCCGCACAAATACTAAAATACCGTTTTCCTTTTTTTGACATTGGGATGTTATGTGGGTTTTCCCTAAAATGTCTTGGGGTACTCGCTTTTACAAATTTGGAATTTTTTTATGTCAACATTTTATTACTTTTTTGTGTACCTTTTCTGTTCGCTCAAATTTTCAGTATTGTACCTCGGCAACATTTTTTCGTACAATCAGTCTAGTCTCTTTTTCTTTCCTTGGCACTACAGCCCACTGTGGGTTTTGGATTGTCGAACAATGCACTTCCATTTTTTCCTATCTGCCACCAAATCTCCCCATCTTCTTACTCCCAGCACTTGAAGATCTCTTTCCACTTCCTCTTTCCATCTTTTCTTGGTTCATTCCCTTCTTCTCGTCCCTTCCAGTTCTTGAGTGAAGATGTTTTTGGGCATCCTATCCTCCTCCATTCTCTCTAGGTGACCTAACCAGCTTATCCTTTGCCCTTTTATCCATTTTAATGTATTTTCTCCTTTGCTCATCTCTTCTAGTTCTCGATTCGTCCGACTTTTCCATTCCGCGTTTTCGTATTTAGCACCATATATTGTTCTAAACATTTTCCTTTAAAAAATTAGCAGAGCTTGTTCTTCTTTCTTCGTCAAGGTCCATGCTTCCTCTCCATAGGACACTACCGGTCTTATTAGTGTTTTATATAATTTTAGTCGCTCTGGATAAAAGTCGACTCCTAGTCTAGTATCAGCATGCATAAATATAGATAGGTTCCTTTTTTGTGTCATCGTACCGATACAATTTGTATTTCCCTAGAGAATGGCCAGTGGTCAGTTATTACAGGCTGAAACCTTGTGATCAATGGACCTGGTATCGTGCAGATCAAGATGTTTTCACGATTAACTCGTGTAGCGCGTTCACTGTACCATCTTCAGGCACGTCACCACTCGAACAGTTACTGACATTTTGAAGTCTATATAGAAATTCAAGCAGGTATGAGACCGCTGCACGTCGTCCCGCTTCGAACCAGTAATACTCTCAGCCAGTGACATTCTGTCGAAATGCTGAAGTAAACAAGCTGAAGCACATGGAGTTGATAATATGCTATCACAAATGTAGAACGTAGTGGCAGTTGATGCGTGTCACAAGTTATTGGCTCGGTTGTAATATCTGGGCTTCAACCCAACGCATAATCAGCACAAAGTCTGTTGAGCGGGGGTATGCAAAAATTTTCTTCCTCCCACCATTTTATCCGTGAAATTAGTGACCCCTCCTGCATTTTCCTGTTGTAATTCAGGCCTGATACAAATGTCAGTTACGCTCACACGAAACAAAAAATTTTCCTCACGTCTATAAAAATAAAGTTTTAGATTCGATGCATTTTACGGGCTGTATCATACTGTAAACGAGTCTAAAATATTAATGAAAGTGATAAGGCTGAGTGCCAACAGCAAGGACATAAACCCGATCTTTAGTCCAGAGTCTGCTCGCCTGCTTACACATCCAGACGAGAATTAATTTTAGTTTTTAATGTATTTGATTTAGAGCAGATAGCTTTACAAAGGCGGGAGCACTTCAGTAGACTTTGCAGAAATACTTGGACTTTCTTTTTTTCATAGAGAATTAAAAACCTGTAGGACTTCGTATACCGTTTTAATGTAGAGACATTCAGTAATTGATTCAAATTTATTGACTAAAAATTTAAAGTTACGTTCTTAAGCTATTCCACGTCAAAAGCATGAAATACCCTGTCAGTCTCAAACCGTTTTTAAAGTTCAGGAAACTTTCGGAAATGTTGTGGCTGAAATCTTCATGGTGAAGTATTACAGCACCAGTCTGTCTATGAATGGCACTAGACGTTTCAGAGATCTCACAGTGAGAACAAGGGATGGCAAGAAGGACGTTGTTGTAACCTGGTCAGGCTTACAAAAGTGGCGTTATATCAATACAATTTCGACCATAGGCTCCCACTATTCACACCTCGCTTGAGGTCTGGCTTTTGATCCGACCTAATGTTCGGAGAGATAAGATTTCAGACCAAGTTATGGTGCTGGTGCTATTGTGGAAGTATGGTTGGTTGGTCCCCAGGACCGATTGCAGCCGGTTTACATCAGGTCATGTTACGACACCAAGAAATTAGGAAGCGAGAGCCCCAGCTCAATCAATTCATTCGTAGCAGCCCCACACGTAAGTTGTGTTTGATTTGTTTTCGTGGAGCAGCAAGCCAACATCAAATTTCATTTCAGACTAGGAAAAACAGCTACAGAAAATGGACAATATTTTTAAAAATATTTATGGATAGAAAGCTCTATTTCATACGCATGTCTTTGAATAGTGTAGAGGATTCTGGGATGGACATGAGAACCTTGAAATGACTCGAACTTTTAACGGTTGTCAGCTGCTTAAAATGTGGCAAACACTTGCCAGATTTCGTGAGGTGGTGGCCGGAGACCACCGATTGATCCTAATATTAACTGAAAATGAACTGCACATTAACCCAGAGAGGATATTTCAGATTATTCGTGAAGATTTGAGACGGGAAGATTTTTGCGCAATTATTTCACCCAGTATCACGGATGAGCAGGAGGAGAACAGATTCACGGTGTGTGGAGACTTCACCCAGACCTGCTACCAATTGGACCACGATTTCCGCTGACCCCTAAAAACACGAAATTTACAGACGTATCTACTTTTTTCTTTTTTTAAATTATAGCTTTAGGAAAATCGTGAGTTAGACCTTATCCAAAAACGTACTCATGTGTTTTGGCGTCTTGCTGTATGTGTGTAAAGACTAATATATTTTTCGATCACACAAAAGTAAAATATGACTGAAACGTGTATTTCATGAATATCTTTCACACTACAGGTCCTTTGCGTGTTTCAGTATTAATGTCGAGGGAAAACCATTCGCATGAAGATTCAATAAATTACCGAAACTCGTATAGAGAACGTGGAATGTGGAATGTATTCATAAAATTTGCCGTTACGCGTGACCGAAACATGTAGTAGTAATATTTATTCAGAAACCACTTAATTTGATTCCCAACTACTTGAGAAATTGCCCTCCTTGTGTAGAACTTAGGGACTCGTTTCCTTTCCCTATTCACGTATATCCGCCGCTTGTCCCTTGCATGGGCCATTTTAGGCCACACACAATTATTTATTATGTCAGGGTTTCCCAGCAAAATTCTCGACGCATTTCTCACCTTTCCCATCCGCCTCCTTTTCCCCGTAAGTTCCATCCTTTAGATGCACGCATTCTAATTATCTTGGTTCAGGATGTGAGTATGGCGTTGTCTCCAAGCTTCTGCAGTTTATTGTGTCTTTAGTGCGAATTTTCTTTCCAGTGCTATTTTTATGTTTTGCTGACCGTGCATCTCAGTATAATCTTAGTAACTAACCAACTTAATGCACAAAATATTGTTTTATAATAAGTTTATTATGTACCTCTACATGTTTCGAGCACTATATGCTCATCATCATGAGGTCAAAATTGTATTGTACAGCATCTGGTATCATCACAACTGTAGGTGGCCGTCCGGTGCGCAGGGTGAGAGAGGACTGGTTAGAGTGCATGGCATTCCAACCAGTCCTCTCTCAACCTGTACACCGGACGGCCACCTACAGGTGCGACGATAGCAGATGCTATATAATACTATTTTGACCTCATGATGAAGAGCTCATAGTGCTCGAAATATATAGAGGTATATAATAAACTTACTATAAAACAAGATTTTGTGCATTAAGTTGGTTAATTACTAAGATTCCAATGCGATGTTCTTAAAGCGTCCTCAATCTGTGTCCACCCTTAAGTGTGACTTTATTAAGGCAGTTCAGCAACGACAGTGGCAGATGTGAGGGCCACTCAAACTACCAAAACTGTTTCCAACGACTAGCCGCTTTATTTGCACTGACAAATTCGTGTGAACTTAAACTGCGGGGCGAGACACCAGATGTGGGCGTACTTTTGACTTGCTTGTTAACAGAACAAAAACATTTTCGTGGGTGGAACAATACGACCTCAGCATTGGCGAGTTGAGGGCGATTTGAGGGCTATTTTAGTACTGTGTAACTTCACCACTCAGACTCCCCATTGAGTTCTGTACACTCCACAGCACGTTTCATAAGCGTCAGCATGTTATAGTATGGATCTTTAGTTTATTTCGGTGCTGTTGCACCGGACGCATGAACTTTCTTCGCTTGAATGTTTCAATGTAGCGTATCACAGTATTCAGGAACTTCTTTCTTAATTTATTCAACGTTTCTTTCCCAACTATGTAATTTTTTAACCGTGGAATTGTAGGGTGATAGTTAAGGCTTGTCTACAAGCCCCCGCCCTCCATTTTATGCACATACGACTTCCAGGCAGTGTCCTCCCTGATTCTCTTCTTAAAATAAGTAAATGTATTTTGGATCTTCGTGTTTTTAAGGATATTCGTCTTTCCCTCAGTTCCGGTGCAAGAAAGGCAATACGGTGTTCATGACATACGCCTTTTAACCACAGCTGTGACATTATCAATATTGCGAGCGAACACGACACGAGTGGTGAGCGGCCCTTAAGATTTACCCTTTTGTTGCTGCCAAGCGACCCCACAGCAGAAGGAGTGAGTAATTTCTTATCACCAGTGTCGGATTTCATCTTTGGCGTGGGGTCATAAAAAAACTAAGACAAAGACATAACGTATTGGGTGTGTTCATTTCCTAATGGAGTTCTTTGTTAGATCAAGAGTCTAAGATAACCTAATTTTAAACGAGACGCACGCCAGCACGCATGCATACATTTAGCGACAGGGGGTCTACTTCTTGTGCGTGCGGGTAAAGGAAATGAAAATCCCTGAGCAAGTTGTATTTGGGAAGGGTCTGGTTCGAATACTAACAGATTTTTATGGCATTCATCAGTTTCTCCGGGCAGGTACCTGGATAGTAATACAAGGTAAAGACAGCTTCCTTCCAAATCCTCTCCAGTTCGTCATTTACCACTCGTCCTAATCCGTGACGTTGACAGCTTCTTAAAATAAACCATGCATGATAAGAAGGATATATGAAGGATGTAATAAAAACAGGATTCTTCGTAGGATGTGTACATGCTGGTTGCGGGAGCATTGTTGTTATAGTTCGTCCCACTTTAAGAATACGCATGACAGCCGATGTGCAACGTATAATGGGATTGTGACTCTAAGCACTGCCTTGTGTACTGCGCGTCCTACAAAAGCAGCATTAGCCATTCTCCGTGAACTTACGCTTCGCTTCGTCAAAATAACACAGAAATCCAATTTTGTTTATGATTTCTCGGAGCTTCAGTGACTGATCATATCTGCGAAGAGGGGACCGGGCAACAAAAGAGAAAGATTGTCGTATAAAGAGTAAGAGTTTAATATGTGTCATTGTGGGCGTAAATTTAAAACTTTTATCCAGCGAATAAATCATGGATTTCTTTCAGTAACATATTATGTAGGAATGTAGCCTTAGTAAGCACTTAGTACAAGGAAGCAGTAAAGAAGAATTTGACTCAATAGGGCTTGTCGCGTTGGCAGTAAGAGTTCGTAAGGTGAAAGGATATGTTTTGATGCCGAATGTGTCCTACACTATGTGATTATTTCAAACGCCTGCTCTCTACAAACATTTCTCTCTTACTGAATTATCTTTGTAATAGGAATACGGAAGTACGCTAAGCATTCATATTGTGTACGACGTTATTGTACTTGAAGAATGTGTAAGACTAAAGTAACCGGAATTATATTTATAGGTCAAGCTCGTACCGCGGGTTAAACACCCTTCCTCTCGATTATAACAAAACTAGCCTATTAATGCCATATGGGGAACTAATCTGTTTGTTCTGAGATCCGGTACACTTCTAAGTACACACTGTGGGTAGAATGTATGCCATGTAATGTTAAACCTGGTGGCACATGTAGTAATCACTAGGCTTTTAACAGTTAATAAATCAGCAATAAAAATTTTCGCAAAATGAGCACATGTAAAGAATGGACCTCACAGGGAACACAGTTCGTGTCCATTTTAAAAAGCAACCAGTTAATGACATTTACGGAAATAATCGGCATTTATTTCGAGTATTCCTAATACATAAACACAGTGTTTGTGGCAGAATGCAGAATTTCTTAATGTTGTAGCAGATGGTCCATATAGTTACCACTGAGCTTTGAATGGTTAAGAGCACTACAGGTGGAGAAGGATACGTTGAGATAAATGTGCTGCTAGAAGAACCAATAAATATATCCGATGATTATGAATTCCGGTTGTAAGAAGGTTGAGATCTACACCTTGAATAATTTTAATTGCACGGTTGTAAATTACACCTTTCTATAAGACTTGCACAGCCTGATGTTGGCTTAGTTTAAAAAAGTTGAATCTTTTATCTGTTGGTTCTGTAACACAACATAAGTTGTGTTCTGCGGCTCTATTTGTTGCCTTGTTGTATCATTCAGATGGAAGTATGAATCACATAGACGTAACTGTTAAGCCGTTGCACTGTGCCGACTGGTAAATAATTACTGACGTCTCGGGAGAGCGTAGCGCCTCGGAAACCTCACCATTCGACAGGCCCCAGTATCCTTATTAGAAGGTGAAATTTCCCACTTTTGTAGTGTTTGTAATCCAGATTTTAATATTGTTTTTTGTAGAATATTAGAGACTGTCATCAGAGGCAGAGCCGTATTATAAAGACATAATGTGGACGAAATGGCTTTGAATATAATGAGAACAATAAGATTTCTGTTTAGCAGAACGGTAATAATTAGATCTGCAGGGTATTTTGCTGCTATTCTTCGACGTATAATCTGTACGCCATGTTACAGGGTGTTCGCTAAGTATGTCGACGAAACAAAAACATTCCACAAAGTTGAAAAATAACCAGAGTTTCGTCTGCTATTCAACCTTCGAGTCAAACTATAATTATTCTATAGCTGGCAAGACAGAATTCGCAGTTGAGTTATTATCGGTATATAATGACTTTTTATCAAGTGCAGGGTTTAATAATGTAGGATGGTTGTCATGAATATTGAGTAGCCTAGATCAGAGTTTGCATACACGTGGTCGTGACGTATTTGAAGATATTTTACGTAAATTCACGTGGACGGGCTGAGGAAGTGCACGAAAATAATTATAAAGGTCAGTCGCCAAGTATGTAGGATTTAGCCTAATTTCTTGCTGCGAACCCTCCATAGTGTAACTGGTCCTTCTCATCTTTTTCGGGCAGGCCGGGTTTTTGGGGGCCATTATTTACGAGCAAATTCCACTATTTAATTATTTTACTCACAAATCTACGCATTTTTACACAAACTTTTATACCTCTTTCTCCTTCCCATCCTCTGTGCTTTTTTAGTCCTTATTTATCCGCCATTTTGCCATTACTGTCACCCTTGCTGTACTTTAGCACAGTGTACGTTAGTATCACCCTAATTATGAAGTTGCAAGAGCATGTAAGTGATAAGCTTCAGTCTTGCCTCCTGCTATGTTATTTCAGCGTTTCATGCTAGGTCTATATCCGTTGTGAGCGGTAGCAAATCAACAAATATGTGCTCTCTAGCTGGACCCTAGAAGATGGAATGTGTGTCTACATGTTACTGAACAACGCGTCTATGCTGGTTGACGATTATCACTGTCAGACATTAGGTATAATTGTGTTCACTGTTAGCGCAATCAAATATACAGAGACCTTTCATAGACGTAACTGTTTTATGTAAGGTTTGGGTTTATTGCGATTTTACTTGAGTTATAGAAAATTCTTATAATAAAACCAACTAGATGCACTAATTTCTCAAATTTATTTTTGGAATAAAACTCTAAATGTTTCGGACAGTTCCTCTGTCCATCATCAGGAGTTTTTCACTGGACACACAGCAATGGCATATGTCACACAGGTCTGCTGGCAGCTTGCGAGCAGGATCAGGATGGGACTGCAGTTCCGTTCTGATCCTGCTCGCAAGCTGTCAGCAAAACCTGTATGACATATATCATTGCTGAGTGTACAGTGAAAAACTCCTGATGATGGACAGAGGAACTGTTCGAAACATGTAGAGTTTTGTTCCAAAAACAAATTTGAGAAATTAGTGCATCTATTTATCATAGTATTTAACCAACTTGATGCACAAAATTTGTTTCACAATAAGTTTTATTTCATGCCTCTACATGTTTCGAGCACATGTGCTTATCATCAGGAGGTCAAAATTGCATTACACAGCCTCTGGTA
>Ga0136643_10000596_pt1 | contig 40502 bp, 31 predicted proteins | sample TergutLab28metaG_FD_96883 | JGI IMG/M metagenome (GOLD analysis project Ga0136643, IMG submission 96883) | Labiotermes labralis P1 segment gut microbial communities from Petit-Saut dam, French Guiana - Lab288 P1 (version 3) (version 3) | ecosystem: Host-associated > Arthropoda: Insects >...
GTTTCAGCGTGGTAGACTTTCATTGTCTTGAGATAACTAGCTTGTTCTTTTTTGACTTCCTCTAGGTTTGTGGCGAGATTGTGTTGATTTTGGGTTATCATATCTTTCTTTACTTCGCTTATGGCTATTTTGGCAGTATTCGTGATTTCGGATTGTATGTTTTTAACACTATCTGCTAATGCCCCAGCCACGCTCTGGCTGAACAGATGGTTTTGGTTCTGCAATTCTTCTGTCTTTAAGTTCATTTTGTCGAGTAGCTTCTGCATCTCGCAGAGCCTGCTCTCGAAGTTTTCGCTGTCTTGCAACCTGTTCTTTTCTAAGGTTTCTAGTGCTCTCATGGACAAGTCGTCCAAAATTATCTTGTGCTGCATGGTCTGGGGTGTTGATACGCTCTGTGGCGGCATCTCTTGCCTGTTTGGTAGTTTCATATTCATGGTTAAATTCTCTCCTTCTAGCTGTTATTTTTAAGGTGGTGTCAATCGCCTGTGCTGTGTATTCATCACCTAGTTTGTTGCCCCTAATGGTTGTGTTTGTGCTGTTTTTGGCACTCCTTGTGTTTGTGATACTTACGGTCGTTGTTTCGTTTATGTTATTTCTAATATTTGTGGATTTTGTAGTGGATGCTTCGTTTATGGCGTTTTCGCTTGATATGGATGTTTGAAACTCACGATTTTTGCCGTTTTTCTGGGCATTTCTATACCAACGTTTTCTTTGAGGTATACTTCAAACTCTGCACGGCTTGCCGTTTGTTCTTTGACGACATCTATCCAACAGCGTAAGTTTTCTTTCCATGATAATTCGCCCCAATCAACCCCGAAAATGCACTTCCAAAAAGTTAGATTTACTGCCTAGCTTTTTTGGGGTCAGCACAAACAAGTAGTCCGTTTGGGGCGGAATATTCCATCTTAGTGTTGTGCGTGGTCTTGGCATTTTGGTGGGTTCATTTACACTGGATTTTTGCAGGGTCAAAGGTCGGGATTAACGGAGCTAGAATATATGGGGATGGTAGTCGGGTTTGCGGTTGATTGGCGAATGAATTGAATTGGACTGGACAAGGAAGAGTTGGAAGCCGAAGTGGATTAGATTAGGGCGGATGGTGTTAAGCGGGCGGTGGGTCAATCGAAGGCGGGAGTCGGGATTCAAGAGAATTTGAGCTTATGGGTAATAAAAAATAGTGTTGAGGATACCCCCCAACGCTCTTTTGTCATCATGCCGCTTGCCCATTGTTGTTTTGGACTTTATAAAGTTCTCGCCATTTCCAAACGCAGCACAAAAATCATCTTTTCAGATGTTGACGCCATACTCAAATCACTACACAAACAACTTGAAAATAAAAAACAAACCCGCCTCAGTTAAATCAAGACGGGTTCGTAGTTATTTAGGGATTTGGAAGTTATGAATGAGCTACCTTCGGTAAATTACGCTATTTACCCTGTTGTTGCCTCTACTACCAAAGCCAGCTCCGCCCCTGATATTAGATATAACTAACCCGTTATCGTTGATATTTATGTCTAAATATATTAGGAAAATACCGCCAGCTTGACGGTAAGTTGCTGTAATGAAAAGTCCACCGCCTGGCACTTCATATACCCTGTTGATGATTAGACTATTCCTAGACATGTTTATCATATTATTCCAGGTGTTGCCTTTTTGCACACCATTTGCGCTTACAGTTTGAATGCGATGCTCTCTATCTAAGACGTCAGAAACTGTAATATCGAACAATGCATTGTTGAGATATATTCGATTTGAACGCACCTCTACACTTCCATTTGCGCGCACGTTCTGATTTATGCCCGTCATAAACTCAGCTCTGAATGTATCGTGATACCTTGAAGGAATGGTGCTTAATTGACGCAAGTTACCAGACGGTCTACCTGGTTGAGGTGTGCCAGGTGCAACTACGGCAGGTGGTGCGGTAGAAGATGGGGGTGGATGTCCTGGACCAATCGGGGCAGGTGATGCCGTTCTTTCAAAAGTCATGCTAAAATATCCGACCTCACCGTTTCTGGCTCTTAAGCGGAAAACCAAAATACCACTACGATGGGCATCATTGAAATTAATAGTGTGCCTATTGTTTTGCACAACAACGCCAGCTCGGCTTGTGTCTACTGGGCCAATGTTACTGCCAATGAAGCGTGTTTCGGTTATGTCAGACATGTTAGGCATATTTATTTGTACGCTTGGATTTTGACCATGCGCAATTTGGATATGTCCAAAGTTTGCTACTTGGTTTCTTTGAAGGGAAGGCTGCATATGGGTTCTTGCGCGGGTGTTCCATGTGACGTTTCTGGTCGTTGCAACATAGCCTGGCCCCACAGGTACAGTTGGTCGAATGGGCTGATTGGCATTTGCACATCCTGCAAAAGCTAAGAGTGCAAAAACAGATGCCAAGAACAAACTCGCAATTTGACGAAGTTTAAACATATTTTCATCCTCCTTAGTTTTGCGTCTAAATAGACGCTGAATGTCCGATACTCTTGCGTTAAAGTATTTAGGGTTGTAGAATTTCGCCAGCTTAAATTATGTTAAGAAATAATAGGCTAGCAGGGCATCGTCATAGTAAGCGTCAATACTTAGGGCGCGTCACCACTTTGACTTCAGTACCCGACATTAGAGTGAACAACGAACCGCATTTTGGACAAATTTGCGTAGGGTTTGATGTGCGTGGTACGTTTTGGCATGGGCTTCCTGGATACGAGCGAGGACAAGCAAAATTATTCATAAAATACCTCCCGTTTTAAGTCCGTAGACATTTTTATTCTGTTTATAGTATAACATTTAAGTAATAGGTAAGCAATTCTCTGCATTATGAAGTTACAACTATTTTGCACAATATATTATGTGAGACTTGACATTTTTCTGAGTTTAGTTTATAATGAATGTTTCAAAATTCGCTGTTTTGTAGGTGTAATATATTGCGCGTGTAGATGTGGGGGTAGATTTCTATTAAAAAGCAAAAAAAGAAAAAGAAGTGACAGAAATACTTGCCGACAACCTCAATAAATTAAGAGGCGATAAAAGTATAAAAGCTTACTTCCAGTATCTAATAGGCAAAGAGGAAAAAAACCTTGAAGATAAGCTTGGAGGCGCAGTATCTCTATCTTCATTTGAAAAATTTTTTAACACCTTAAAAACCTCAAACCCCAGCTTGAAAAGTTTGAACGCAATCGCAAGCGCTGTAGGGTGGAGCGTAGGTGATTTATTAACAGAAGGCGGCAAAAAGCCCCCAGACAAGCCACTTGAAGCACTCATAAAGTACCTTGCAACACATGATGGCAGAAAATATGCTGTTGACAATAAACGTCACAAAAACTATTTAGATTTACTTTTTGGAAAAAACCAAAAAGAGCAACAACTAAATATTATTAGCTTATCTGTTGCGAATAAAGATGAAATACAACGCGGAACGGTGAAATTTACTCGCAATGAGGACATTATTCAAGTTGATGCCGAAGCTATCCATAAAGATGACGATAAAGAAGTGAAAATTACATATAAAGGCTTTGCGTTGATTTTACCTAAAGTATCAAGTAGTCAAAATCCTTTACCAATGTGTTGGGTGTTTGCGCATCGCATTGGTTACGGCAGGGATATTTCAACAACTGCATTTATCATAGATGACGAAGAAGACGGTATTATGATGGCAAATCACTTAAGCTTAGCCATTGATAAAAACAAACCCGCAACTTTTCGCATGATTTTGTCTGAGAAATATATACCAGACGAACACCTTCATTTTTATGCAGGACACTTAAAACAAAATAGAGGCTCTATCGTAATTTCCGAACCTATTTATGAAGCTACAAAAAAATTTTTAGAAAATACATCAGAACTTAACTGTGCTGAAAAAGTTTTAGTAGAAGGAATTGAAAAATATTTTTGTAGCAGTCAGCACTCGAATATATTTAGTATTCTGGATGCCATGGATATTTCAGATAGCAAAATCCAAAATGGACTGGTGCGATTTAGCTTGAATGCTAATGCAACATCTCCAGAGAAAGGCTCGACGAATTTAGGGAAGGTATCATCTACACACGACGGGAGATTACTTTATTCTTGGCTTCGCTCGAAATGTATATCAAATAATAATAATTCTGTGTCTGCACATCTAAACAAAGACTTGAAAGAGTTGCAACAATCACTGAACATAGACAAAACCGTGTAAGATTAACCCTTTTGCACGGTTTTGTCTAAATCCTGTACTTTTCAACGCATGCTCTCAGAGGACATCTTAGCGTTTATGGAAACGGCTATTTCGCAATAAAAAAATAGCGTTGAGAGTACCCCCCAACGCTATCTGCCATCATGATACTTGTTTATTGCCGCTTCGGACTTTGTAAAGTCTGCTTGTTGATGAATGACCTACTCCATGAAATACATAATCAACCTCATCATCAGAAAGCCCGCCAGCAACAAAGTAATTTTCGCTAACCTCTGGAATCTTATGACCCATAATACTATACTTTGCACCAGTCTCTAAATGGTTTATGACTCTATCGCCTACACGCAATCGAGTGTAAAACCACCCCATATACCCACCTGCCTTATTAAGTTCTATGGAAAGAACCTCATAAGGCAATAATCCTAATTCAACTGCTTTAGCGTTATCTATATCTGCTACTTGTCTAAAATTTGCTAGAGATATTTCTTTGGTTTTCCGAATAGCTTCTGGGCTATATTTGGATATAAGATTATCCAGGCATTTTTCAAAGTAACCCTTTGAAGCACCTCGGGAGTTATAGACATAAAGAGATTCGCCATTGTCAAATAGTATTGAGTAATCTACTGTGCCAGCCCATTTACCAGTGCAACGACGCCAGACCTTTGTGCCTGTCCTTGCACCAAAACCCGATGCAATAATGTTCATTTTTTCCTGAACTCTTTTGGTAACATTTTTAGAAACATTCATTCGTGTACCTCCTACAATATATTTTGCGATGTTTTTATATGTGAAAATGGATGTATATTACAAAATCAGACCACTGGAGTGGTCTTTTTGGGTCAGTTCAAATATGCAGTGGTCTGATTTGGGTTAAATATTCATTAAAAATGGGTAGTTTGGTTAGATTAATTAGGTTCAATTAAATCAGATTAGGTTAGATTAAATCCCCGCCATCTCCATAAACTCTGCTTCGGTTAAGACTGGTATACCAAATGACTCCGCCTTGGCTCTTTTGCCGCCAGCCTTTTCACCTGCCACGACATAATCCGTTTTCTTAGACACGCCACTACCCGCCTTTGCTCCGAGCATTTCAATCTGCGAGTTAATAGTGTCACGGTTAAAGTTCTTAAATGAGCCTGTGGCTACGATTGTTTTGCCTATGAAGGGTTTGGTGGCGTTGTTGGATGAATTATCTATGGAGTGAACACTGCCAGATGCTTCATCGTTGAGAAGTACGTTGCCCGCTGTGTTTTCATTGTGTAAACCATTGTCGAACGAATTGCTGGTAAGAAAGCTTTCCTTATAGCCATTGTCGTTAGAAGGGTTATTGTCAGATTGGTTGTCGGTTGTTGCAATGCCAGCGATATTCGGGGTATCGTTGGACAAACTTTGGCTAAATAAATCCACCTGTAATCCCGTTACCTCGGTTTTTCGAGAATAGACCTCCAAAGTCTGCTGTGGTTTTGGTGTTGTATTTAGTGATTGGGATTGAGGTGTTTTGAAAGTCACAACCCCCAAAAGTCGCTCCCAATGCCTTAAATTATCCACTTGACCAAACCACTCACGAATGTTGCGGTCAAGAGTGTCTCCGAAGTCGTCCAAGGTGGTAAAGTCAAAATAATTCAGCTCACCTATCACAGCGGTGGCTGCTACACGGATTGCTTCAAGGTCATAGCCAAATGCTTTGCACAAGATAGAACTTGCGTGTCGCCCAACCATTGGGATGTCCATTGAAATGATGAACCTTTCCATAGTGGTGGTACGGCTTGCCTCGATGGCACTCATAAGCCTACCAAAAGCCTTTTTGCCGAAACCATCCATGCTGGTGATTGCGACTTCATGGTTATGCAGGTCGTAAATATCAGCTTTTTCAACGAGTAGCCCCGCTTCCATAAACTTCTTTAGGGTAGCAACTGAAAGACCAGTTATGTTCATAACCTTTTTAGCCACGAAATGTTCAAACCCTCGCAATCTTCGGTCAAAACATTGGAGGTTTCTGCAGAAAAGGGCGGGTTCACCGTCTGCGTTGTGAACTGTAATTAGTACCGATGAACAGCATGGGCATTGGGTTGGAATGATTGGGTTTGCCATTGGCGTTTGTTCTGGTGATAACATTGACACACACTTGCTTGTCGTATTATCTAATCCAGCATCTGTGGCATCACTCAAAATCTTGCAATCATCTACACTAGCAAACTTTTCGGCATCCAGATTCATCTCAACATGAGGAATAATCATGTTACGTTTGCTGACAGCAATTCTATCACCAATTTTAAGACGTAACCCCTCAATGAATTTTAGATTATGTAACGAAGCTCGCCCAACCTCTGTGCCGTCTAGCTCCACTGTGTCGAAAATAGCAACAGGAGATAATTCGCCAGAGCGGGATACGCCCCATTCAACATTGCGGAGAATTGTTTCTGTCATGCCATCCTCAAATTTGAGAGCAAGGCTGTCACGGTAGTGATGCCCTGTACGTCCCAGAGATGCCGAATAAGCCACATCATCATAGGTAATCACAAGCCCATCAATAGGAAAGCCCGTTTTCTTGGCATAGGACTGTAGGTGTTTTACGATGTAGGAGATGTTGGGGTGATTGTTGGGTCTGTCGGCATCTATAGCATCTTCTACCCTAACATCCTTAGTTTCAATCTTGTGATAGTAGGCGACTTTGAAGCCCAACTTTTGTAAATGGAGCAACATTGAGTCTTTGCTGTTTGTATCGACACTAGCGAAAGTGTCAATAGGGTCGGTGTCAGTAGTAAAATAAACGACATTCTTTTCTGTGCCGCTATTAGAATTAATAGAAGTAGCCCCAATATTACTAGTGACATTCACACCATTCACACCATTCACGACATCCACGCCATTTATACCACTTATATTATCGGCACTTTCACCTAGCAACAAATCCCTATTCTGAACACCAAAGGCGATAAACCGAATACGCCTTTTAGCGCACTCACTTGCATCAAGCAAGCGGGCGGAACCTGCCGCTAAGTTTCGGGAGTTTTTATAGGGTTTGCCATCACTACCGACCGTGGTAGATTGGATATACTTGAAATCTTCATCTAGCATATAAGTTTCTCCAACAACGGTTAAATTTCCTTTATGAGGGATTTTAAGTGGCACATCCAAGAATGTGCGGACATTGTGGGTTATCTCTTCACCTTCGTAGCCATCACCACGGGTGGACGCCCTAAACAATTCTCCATCCCGATACTCTAGCTTGGTTGTCAATCCGTCAAGCTTTAGCATGAGAAGCACTGTTCGATTTCCTATGAATTTCTCCACATCATCCACATCCTTGGTTTTGTCTAAGGATAGCAGGGGTATGTCGTGTTGCACCATCGGCAACGAACTCATAACCACTGCACCAACGGTCTGTGTTGGCGAATTAGACAACACAAGACCTGCTTCGGCTTCCAAGATGATAAGCTCACCAAAAAGCCTGTCATACTCAGCATCCGATATTTCGGGGCTGTTCTCGTTGAAGTATAGATGACGGTGGTGATTGAGCTTCGTCACTAAATCTCGTACCCTTACCATTTTTGTTGTTAAATCACTCATAGAAACACTCCTTTTCTGGACATAATGCCCCTTAAACTTTACTGAACCGTCTATACATTGTTGGTGTAGCGATGTTGCTCTGATATTGCACCAAAGTTATAACTTCGTTAGCGACTGCCGCCTCACTGAATATTGCACCTCAAACAGGTGAGGCGAGTGGTCTTTTCGATGGGATATACACATGGCAATAGTGCATAACCTCCTCGAACCGATTTTATCGACCGCTAGTTATTTCAGCAAAGCTGAAATAACGTACAATTTGACCCCGTAGGGGGCGAATGTAGGGAGAATAAAATCGTGTGAGAGGGGTCATGCACTATTGGCCACATCACTTAAACCCTCGACTTCATTTACATATGGCTTTTAGTGGCCTCTGATGGATACGCTGTCCATCAAGTCAATTATACGATTGCTGTGAAAATCGCTTCCAAACAATTCTCCAAGGTCATAAATAAGCTCTGTCAACTGCCCATAGGCTCTGCCGCCTGCTCTTGTGAAATATTCGTATTGCGGCTCAGGTTCGCCCCTAAGTAAATACCCATAAATCTTTGGTGTTTTTAGGAACACCCTCTTGATTCCAAAATGTGCTTGAATAATGCTGTCAAGGCTAGTGTTTCTGAAACGGGGTATATTCGCCTCGATGTCAACATTGTCATAAATGTTCCAACGCTTACTGGCGATTTCCTTCAACTGTTCTGCCCACGGGTCGGTGCTGTGACCTTCGACGAAAACACACTCTATGTCTTCCAGCAACCCAATCAACTTGGCAAATGCCTCTTTGCCTGATGGAGTTAAAGATTCACAAACCGTACAATCCTCACCAAAGGCTGATTCACAGTCCCTGATGACATCGCTTTTTTCAAAGGTCACTTTCTTGACTCCGAAGTGGTTTTGTAAAATACTTTCGATGCACATACCAAATCATCCTCTCTTACTATTTTTGAAAAAACTTAACTTTTGCCTGTATATCTTGAACCCTTATTGAGTGGACACTATCTGATACCCCTCTAATATTTCAGTTGAACAACCGTACAGCCTTGCAACCTCGGCAATAGCGGTTTCAAGGCTGTCGGCTTCTTTGGTAGCTACAATAATAGAACCTCCTGTATCCACCCATTTATCATCTTCGGATTCATCCATGCAGTCATCGAATTTATTGCCAATGTAAAACTGCTGGTCTCGGGTGAATCCTTGTTTAATGCAGACTAATACCATTATTTTTCTCGGTGACTCTGCCTGTGCCAATGTTGCTTGCAAAGGGTTCTTCTGTGATGAGTTCGCCCGTGGCGACGTTGCTCCTGATACATATGTCATAAAATACACAACCTTCCTATACTTAAGATTTGTTGAGAATAATTCTGATGAGAATAATTCTGAATTGGTTTTTGAAATTGGATTGGATTGCTCCGAAAAGAGATTTTGAATTGAACATAATCAAAACAATTAAAATTTAGAATTAAAACAGGAATGGGTAGCCAAAACGACCATCCCATCCCCGTTAAATTTAGTTGCCCTAATTAGACAGCCATAATCAGATTACTGAATTACATTATCTTTATTGATGGGCTAGGCAGCTTTTGCCTCTGTATCGCCCTCTGGTTTATCCGCAGGTGCGGGAGTAGCCTTGGGTTCTGCACCTTTTGGACCACTTTTGGTCGCCGCTGCAGCGCCATTGAGCCTTAAAGGGAGTAAAAGATATTTGTTCTCTGCTATATCTTTAGACCTCTTATCACTTTTGGCCTTCTTGGTTTTTTCACTATCAGCTTCAACGTTGGTGCTGTCATTAGCGATAGCATCAGCGGTGTCAATATCAAGGTCATCATTCACAGGATGTATGATGCATGGACTGAGTTTACCAGAGAAGTTCATATCTACATATTCCGTAGATGTTACCTTCAAGAAGTCTGCCAAAAAGCGAGGATTGAAACTAATAGCCATCCCTTGACCTTGGCTTTCAATCACAACCTCCTCATTCATAGAACCTAACTCCGTTCTTGCTGAAATGGACATTGCATAATCCCCAATATCCAAAACGATGGGCGGCTTCCTTTCACCAAGAAGTGTTGCCCGCTCAATGGCTCCAAGAAACTCTATGCGATCCACCCTAACCCTGCTGGTGCTTTCCACCGAGAAAAAGTTGGTATAGTTGATAAACTCACCATCAATAAGACTAGACATAACCTTGATGCCATCAAAGAAAAACCATACTTTCCTGTTGTCGAAATAGATGCTTGCTCTGCTGTCTTTGGCAGTGGACAACATCTTTCCTATTTCTGCAAGGGTTCTGCCTGGGATAACAATGGTGAAGTCATCTCCATCATAATCAGTTGGGCTTTGGATATGAGATACTCTAAAACCATCTACAGTACACATTTCGACTATTCCGCCTATCGGCTCGTTCGTTTGTTCGCTAGACTGTTCAACGGGTTCTCCTGCGGTTTGTCCTTCGGAAGTTGCAATAGGATGACCCGCAGACGTTTCAGTGGCAACCTCATTGGCTTCACTATCGCCGCCATCGGTAGAACGCCCACCAGATACTTTCATCAAAGCTCCTGTAAGTACGGGTTTTGATGTATCTTGGGATACACAGAAAATTGTTTTGCGTATCATGTTGTGCAATGCCGAGCAATCTATCATAAAACTACCAGTTGGAGTGATTTCCTTAATAGAAGGGAAGTCCTCTGGGTTCATTCCAAGAACCTTAAATTCGCTTTTACCGCTTTTGATGAGAGTGATAAGCTTGTCATTGGAACTTATCTCAATCTCCCCTTCAGGCAAGCTTCGTACAATGTCCGAAAACATCCGTGCATCAATAGCGATTTTGCCTGCAATCTGCTCCATAGATGGAATGGCGGGTATTGTAGCGGTTTCAATGCTCATTTCAAGGTTATTGCTTGTGAGCTTTACACCGTCATCACCGACTTCCATCAGTAGACAGCTAACGATGGGTTGGGTTTTTCCGACACCAACTGCTTTAGATGCTGTGTTGATGCTGTCTAATAGGTTTTTTCTTTCAACTTTTACAAACATAGGGTTTTCCTCCTTAGATTTGGGTGCATTAAAGCACCATTTAATTAGTTGGTTAGGGCGTGTTCCTGCTAGTCCTAGTTATGTTGCATCAATAGCCTGTGATAAAGCTCGCTTCCTAGGCAAGGCATAGCGGATTCGCGCACTATATATAGCGAACGACATTGAGAAACATAATTGAAGGAGAGCTATCCAAAACGCCGAACCAGGTGCTTTGGATTGGTTTTGCCCGACACGCAATTATAATTTCGAAAGTCGTTCGCTATAGCATAATTCCTTGCGAGGTTAGGCGGCTATTCTATCATCTGAATTATTGGTGACAATCGAAATCACTTTTGCACTCACATCATCATCTGAGTCGCCCGCCGTACTTATCGAACCCATGCCACTAAATGACCTTGCATTGGTCTTCACCAAGTTCTCCTGCCAATAATCACGGAATAACTTCACCTCATCAGTCATTTCGCAATTTTCCTCGCCTCTGCATTGAGTGATAACCCCATTTACTACCTCTGCAGTATAAAAAGGTATATGAGGAGCGTCTGACCGACGAACAAAGACGATATAACCCTTGCCTTCAACTATACGCTCTACATACGAACCTGTATGGACGCAATGGCGTAAAACTTGACCCTCAGCCACAATATCAGCAATATTTGATGGCGTAATGGCTACCAACCCTAAGTCCTCGTGAGCAAAATCAAAAATTGAGCGCATAATCGGATGTAGTTGGGCGATTGCTCTGATATGATTTGCGTCTTCTTCGACCTTTACGGCAATTACCACCTCGTCATGACGAACTTTAAGGTTTCGAGGGAAGATGTTGAAGTCGTTATTCATGTCATAGCCCAGTATCTTACAGTTATCAAGATAATCACGCCAGTAGGTAGCGATTGTTTTGATTTTGTCGGAATACCTCTCATTAGACCACTTCTCTTTGCAACGCCTAATATAATTGATTACTTTTTGAGGGCTAGTGACTTCTAAGGTAGCCTTTAGCAGGTCCTCCAATAGACTGTCATAGATGCCCATACCCAAAAATGTTTGTAACTGCTCGTCAGTCATGGGTTTGTTCATTTTATGGGCGAGTCTTATAAAGTGAAGATGTCTATTATCTCCACCGAGGCGAAGTAGTTGACGCAGACCCTCTTTGTTTATTTCGAGGATTTCTGGGACAGTTCTGCCTTCAAAATTTAACTCGACTTCTTTGAGGTGGCTGAAGCTGGCAACATCAATGTTTTCATACACCAACCGATGAAGCCCTGATTTGACCAAGTATTCGTAAGCGGGATACTGGATGTAAAGGTTTAGATACCTTTGTATGGGTATGTTTTGCTCTTTTTTAGAATCTCGAATGTTAAGAAAGCCGGATTGGTGATTTTGGTTGACCTGATTATTATAATCACTACCACCGTCACTCTTTTTATTTCCAGAAGACGCATCACTACGAAGTTTCGTGACCAACTCATAAATGGCACTATGTTGCCACGGTGTTCCTTTCATTGCGTTGCGAAGGTCGCGGGTATAAATGGGTGCATTGTAGTAAAAATCGTCTCTAACACTTTTACACCAACGCCTAACGCCCGTCCTCTTGAAATCGCCGAACTCATAATGGACAGCATATTCTGACCACTTATAATAACCATCAACTTCAACCCCAGGGACACCAGAAGCATCATTGTTGTTTCCATTGTTGCCAACACAACTGGCATCACCCTCAAACTCATAAAAATGTCTAGCACTCTCATACAGTCTTAACTCGGGATGGCGATAGTGGGCTGGATTGGTAGGGTCATTACTGTATCGCTTCGTGATTTCAAAAAGCCTAAGCACGAAGCCCTTTTTGGTTTTTTGGGTGTAAACTGCACAAGAATTATCCACTCTATGACTGGTTTTACCCTCTGCCCTAAATTCGATAGCCTTGCGACAGTTGGGGCATTCACCCTTTTGATTGTGCCGAACATTATTTTGGGGAGTTTTTTGGGTTATGTGAAATTCCACATCTTTTTTACAGGATGTGCAGTAACCCTCGATTAGACGATTATTGGCTCGTTTATAATAGATATAGCGGCTGAAGTCTAAGGGGACTTCATTCACCCAATGGATAAAATCTTTTGGGAGTGGGCGTATGACCTTCATGCGCTTGTCAATACTGCACATTTCCGTTCGATGGCGTGCCTCTAGCTGTTGTTTGCGGACATTCTTCTGGAAGTCGTGCATTAAGCCGAAAGGCCATATTTTAATCGTATCACTTGCAGACACTTCTCTTGCATTTGTTTTTGTTTCTGACATTAAAGCCACTCCAGACCTTGAATCTCTGTCGCCAATTGATTCTGGTGCTTGAACCGTGCTTGTCTCTGCCTCCGTCTTTGCTTCAATCTCAGAATTAACAGTAGTCTTTGGCGTTTGTGTAATAAAAAAATCTCTAATTAGATTTGCAGACCTATCATCCGCACATATCACCCCTCTTTGGTAATAAAGTTCACGACAGAAGTAATTCAATGTGGAATTAGACCATTTCCGCTGTGGATGTAGCTTTTCAGTGATAAAGCCTGTTTTATTGAAGAATACCCGAAACGCAGCGTCTTGGCTATCGATGTCAAAGAATGTAACAACCAGAACACGACCCCTAAAATCTCTGGGAGAGTGAGCGGTGAATACATACTTTAATGGTTTCTTCGTCCAAGTATAGTGGATATCATTGTTGCGATCGGCAAGAATCTGACTTATTTCGATAACCCTTGGAAACTGGGCAATATCAACTCGCTTTAGTTTTTTCTTGTCTAAAATTTTAATAAGGCACTACCCCCTTATCCTGCTAAGTCTAATAAGGACATTTGTCCCTCGACTTGCTTTTTTGCAACTGCTTTCTGGGCTTTTTCAGCTTGGGCTGCCGCTGCACGTTCTTCAGAACGAATGCGGTTTTCTTCGGCTTGGACTTTACGCTTTTCCTCATTTTCAGCGGCTTCAATGGCTTTTTGACGCTCTAGTTCGGCATCATCAGCAAGATAGTAGTCAATGGCCATAAGATAGACTTCGTTATCGTCAATCCAACCATTGGAGTTGTTTAAGTGCTTTTTTGCCTGCTCGTAGACGAACTCAAAGCACTTTTCTAGGGTTTTGTGTTCTTGATTGACAAGTTCGGCAAGTTTTTCATCACCCTCCAATTGTTCAGTGAGGTAATTTACAATGGGTAGAGCCGGTACTCGTTTTTCATCCAAGTTCACCATTTCATCGTCGATTTTTTCAATTGCATCAGCAATCATAGCATTTTCCTCCATTGGGTTATTATTTTTTTCTGAGATTTAGAAACGATACTGGTTTTAGAGCAAGTGTCATTTCTATTTGACTAATTGATCGCCATCATTGCCTGCTTCGCAATAGACTTCTTGCAAAATTATAACAAACCGATTTTTGAGCGTCACTTCGCGAAGCAAAGTGCGGGAGCGATAGGCGTTTGCGCAGCAAATGCCTATAGCGTCGAGCGAAAAAAATCGTGTGAGTTATTTTTGCAAGAAGTCTAATGTAAGACATTCTTGATAGTTGCAAAGATAACGGCATCCTGCCTGCACATAAAATCGGCAATATTGACTTTTCTGCCATCATCTTCAATGAAATAGACACCCCAAAAACCTGCATCTTCATCAAGGGTGGCTTCAATAATCCTTTCACCATCTTCAATGGTCTCCCTGCAACCATTCACCACATAATGTACCTTCAAACCGTCATAACGATCACATAGGCTACTCTTGGTGGGATCAACCCCGCCTTTCAATGCTGCTTTTTCTGCAAAGGTTCTCAAAAACCCCTTTACCATTAAGTTAATTTCAACTTCTGTAAACACTCAACACCTCCCATGCATAGTCAGTCAGCCGATAAACCACTAACTTACATTTTGTACCGCTTGTGCCTACAATGACTGCTGAATCATTAACGGTGATACCAACAGTGCTGACAACCCTAGATTATCAAGCGGATTCTTATTGTTGTTCACAACAGCAATCATTGTAGATTTCTGAGCAACACTCAGTCGCTCCAGACATTAGCTGGGTACTTCTCCAACAATTCTCTGAAAAAATCAATAGCTTCTTGGCGATTCATTTTTCTCCTTTCTGCCTCATGGGCAATAAAAAACAGGAATGTAAGCCATTTAGGCTAACCCATTCCTGTTTTGTGTGTGATAAAGTATTCCAGACATAAAAAATATCAGGTGGTCACAATACATGAAGTCATAGACGAAGAAAATCCTTGTCAGCGATTCTTGGCAGATAGGTTGCTCTAGCTTTTGTTTTGATAAGCAATCACTGCAATTGTGCAATCTGATAAAAAATATAATCTGAAATATTATTGTGTGATTATCATACCATATAATTCCAAAAATGTCAAGCGTTTCTTTTGATTTTGACTTTGATGAGGGAATTTTTATTTCTTGTAAGAAGATAGGTTCTTCATTTGATTTCTAAAAAGTTTTTAGCCAGTTGTAATTTTTTGATTCTTTTGTTTGGCCAAATTTTTTTGTAGCATTTGGCCATATAGGGTGTAGCATTTGGCCACGCGATATGTAGCACTTGGTCAGGAGATTATTGCGGAGAGTTTATTTTTGAAGCGGTCTACAATCCCCCAGATACGAACCCCTACAACTTCCCTATTTTGCAGGGTTTCTTGGCTTTGCATTTCTTCTATATCGGCACCTACTTTGTTTTTACCACTCTCTTTGTTGTCCTTGATTACCAAATTCTAACTCTGACAATAAGATGGTTTTCATCCCGTCCTTCCAGTTAAAGTCAATGCCGATGTGGTCATCATAGAGGAACACCGAGTTCACGAATATGTCGATGATGGATTTACGGTAGGCTGGGTCATCCACATTTACACCTTTGAACCCGCTTATCCAAAACACAATTTGCTCCTTCGAGATTGGTGTTTTCTCAATCTTCTCACGGGCAATGGCGATTTCTATATCAGCTTTTTGTTTTTAAGGTCGTCCAGTCTGTTTTTGATTGAGGCGTTGGATATGCCATCCTCAATCGCTTTGAGGATGTTTTCTATTTTCTTGTCCAGTTCTGATAGCTGTTTTTGTAGAAATGGGATGGTGGTGTTCTTGCGCTTTTGGAGAGCGACGACCTCGTCCGCCAGTTTGTCGATAACATTATCTTTGAGTACATGGGCGGTTGTGTTTACCACGACCAATTTTTCAATCCAAGATTTTTTGACAGCCTTTTTGTCACATGACTTCTTATAGAGGTTGTTGCCACATTTGTAATAATAGTAAACTGTTCCGTGTCTGCCCGTTCCTGCTGTGCCAACCACCATCTTGATATGCGTGTGACGCGACATACCAGAACTAAATAAGTCGAAAGACAGCAAGCTACAAATATTTATCGTAAAAGAAGTAAAACAATCGAATCGATTAATATTGCTAGATTCTCCAAAGCTTATTCTTGATAAAATGCGGTTGCTGTTGTAATTATAGAAGGTACAGGGTAGCTAGTGAGAAGTGATGATCGACAGATATGATCTATAATGTGATGAAAATCAGGAATTTTCAAACTTCATACGCAGGAAAATAATGCAAACCCCAAAAACACCTCCCACGTTCCCCCAATCACAACGCAACTGTCACCCACCTATGCCCGCAAACTTGTTTCGCTTGGTCATAATTTTACTACCAAAATAAAATTATGATTGCGAGGAAAAGCGTTATGGGAGGAAGATTACTGGGTTACGCCCGTGTGTCATCGGCAAATCAAAAAGAAGACAGACAGCTAATTGAGTTAAAAGAGTTTGGAGTTGCCGAAAGCAATATAATTACTGACAAAGTTTCTGGCAGAAATTTTGACCGTCCTGGCTACAAAAGGCTAATGAGAAGGTTGCGACAAGGCGACACCCTTGTAATAAAAAGTGTTGGCCGTCTAGGCAGAAATTACGAAGAAATCATCGAACAATGGCGTAAAATCACCAAAGAAATCAAAGCCTTTATCGTTGTTGTAGATTTGCCAATTCTCAACACCAAACCCAAAGACGAGCTTGACATAACTGGCATCATTATTACTGATGTAGTGCTCACACTACTTGGCTATATCTCGCAAATGGAAGTTGAGCATCTACGCACTCGACAAGCAGAAGGTATTGCCATCGCAAAAGCAAATGGTGTGCGCTTTGGACGACCTCCAAGAGAAAAGCCCAGCAACCTCAATGAATACATCGAAAAATATGTAAGCGGTCAGCTATCCTCACGCAAGGTGGCAGAATAGGTTGGTGTCCCTCGAAGCACTTTTATGAATTGGGTTATGACACACCTTGAGAATTGTCGAAATGGTGGGGTTGATGGAAATGTGTAGGTTTTGGACAAGAAATTTGTTGACGATAATTTCTAAGTGTGGTAAAATTAAGTAGCACTAAATAGGCGATGTACATGGGTTTGGCAAAATGAATAGTTAAATTTGTGTTACGGGATAAGTCTGGACGAAAACCTACAGATTTTAGACCGGCAAAGGGGATAAATTAGGGGGCAAAGAAATGGTAAAAGTCTTTGGCGGAGCATTAATCAAGAAATACAGGGAGGAAAGAGGAATAACCCTTGAAGAACTTAGCGATGACATCTGTCATTTCACAACATTACATCGCATAGAAAAAGGCGACCAATCACCTAATATCTTCGTTTTTATGAGATTAATACAAAGACTCGGTTTTGAATCAGAAAAATTCTTTGTGGGTGCATTTACAAAAACCGAGATTGATTTTTTCAACCTGTATTACGAAGCCGAAGCTTTAATTATGGGTGGAAAGTTTGATGAAGCTATCCCTAAAATCGACACTCTTGAAAAAGCAGGCTTTGACTTAGGCAAAGTAGGTGGTGACAAAATCCGAGAGCAGATGATTTTGGTGTTGAAATTCAATGTCTCTCAGAACAAAAACGAAGATCCGATAAATCGTAAAGAAGCAATTAAAAAAACAATCCACCTAACTATCTCGGCTTTCGATGAAACTAAAATTTCCGAATATATGCTATCCTATGACGAGATTGCATTGTTAAATATGCTCGCCACAGCCTATGGGGATGTAGGCAATTCTGATAAAGAAATTGATATTTTACATCAACTCAAGAAAAGCATAGACAAATATTACCTTGATGAGTATGAAAAATCACGTGGATATACCTTGACACTCTTCAATCTGTCAAGTGCCTTAGGATATGCCGAGCGGCATAGCGAGGTCATAGAGATTTGCGACATTGCGATAAAATACTGTGTCGAGCATAGAAGACTATACTTGCTACCTCACCTCAAATTCAATAAAGCCTGTGCTTTATTCTATTCTGGCAACAAAGACAAATATAAGCAGCTCGCCACAGATGCTATTCATACATTAATTAACAATGAAGATTTTAATGATGCTAAGGAGCGAATTAAAATAGCTGAAGAAAAACTTGGATTAAACTTTCAACATTGCGGAATTGGTCAGTAGATACATTTGCGGTTCGCCTTATAAAATAACAAAGACCTGCATCCTAAGGACTCACTAAAAAAGTCCAGCAGCTCAGACTGAATTGCTGGACTTTTTTAGTGAGCCTCCTCCTACAATATATTTACGGTAACAGACACGGCAGCCAGCCGTGTCTGTTTTCGTCTCTAGCCAAACTGTGAATACTGGGAGAGTGATTGGTTTGACGTTTTCTCCATGGACTAATATGTCCGTATGGGAGTCTGTCAACCGCCTCTCTCATTCACAGAGTTCGATTTGCGCAGGTTGTCCCGCCAGTTTTGGTGTGTTCGTGTCACTCGGGAGATTGAATCGGCGATGAGGAAACGAGGCGTTTACCAGTTGCCGAATTTTCAATCAAGGAGGTCACGATTTATGACCGCTGTAGGCATTGACATTTCCAAGGGAAGAAGTACGGTTTGTGCCGTAAATGCTTCCAAAGACGTGGTATTAACCCCGCGCGATTTTGACCACACCGAAGTTGGGTTAGAGCGATTGATTTATAATGAATTGCTCGCCCTTGACGGTGAAGTTAAGGTAATCATGGAAGCTACTGGGCGTTACCATGAACCTGTAGCTAGCGCACTCCATGAAGCTGGTATTTTTGTTTGCGTTCTAAATCCGCTAGTCACGCACAATTATGGCAACAACACTATCCGCAAAGTGCGCTCCGACAAGGCAGACGCCCGTAAGATTGCCAGATATGGCATTGACCACTGGGCAGAGCTTAGGGAGCATACGCCACTTGATTCCATGCGCCAACAACTAAAACTTGTCGGTCGACAGTATAACTTTTACATGAAACACGTTGTTCAGCAGCAAAACAACCTAATTGCCTTATCAGATAAGGTTTTTCCTGGCGTCAACGAGATTTTCACATCTCCAATGCGCAAAGACGGCCATCAAAAATGGGTTGATTTCTTCTTGACCTTTTGGCACGCTGATTACATTTCACGCATGAGCCAAAAAGCGTTTATTGAACGCTATCGAAAGTGGTGCAAGCGTAAGGGCTACAATTTCAGCGAACAAAAGGCATTTGATGTGTATGTCTCTGCTTTAGGGCATTACATCACACTCCCAAAAAACGCCTATGCAAAGTTGCTCGTAACAACGGCTTGCAATCAGCTCATTACCACCCCCAAAAACCTTGCCGCCATCAAAGCAGAATTGCTTCGCATTGCCACACTCATGCCTGAGTACGAGATGGTTTTGTCTTTGTATGGCGTTGGTGAAATAACTGCCGCACAGCTCATGGCAGAAATCGGCGATGTCCGCCGCTTTGATAATCGCGGCTCTTTGATTGCCTATGCTGGAGTTGACCCGTCTACTTCCCAATCAGGCAAGTATCTCTCCAAAAGCGGTAAAGTTACAAAGCGTGGCTCATCTCACTTGCGCAAAACACTGTTTCAAATAGTTAGCACACACCTAAAGCGTTCTCCAGCAGACGAAGCGGTTTATCAATTCATTAACAAAAAGCGGGCAGAGGGTAAGCCATACTTCGTCTATATGACAGCAGGAGCAAACAAGTTTTTGCGCATTTATTACGGCACAATAAAGCCTTTTTTGGCTTCTTACCAAGAAGTTAGCCAAAGCAGTTAGCGATTAAGGCATAGCCTTCTCATTCACCCTATCAGCCAAGCTTGCAAGAAGGATTTGGTATAGGCTTGTTTGCCGTGCAAATTTTAAGGGCATAATAGTAATGCTTTACTCATACGGAGGATAGGGCAATGCAGGAGTGCAACCCGAGCGCCGTTATGAGGTTTGCGAAGAAGGTGATGCTGTGAGAGGCCAGCATCTTTTTTCTTTGCTCCTGCACCTTCTTTGGAAACATAAAGCGTTAAACTCCCGTGCGGTAGCACGGAAAGATTGCCGTTATCTTCCAAAAATTACCTCTTGACTTTTATTTGCAGGGCTCCTATGTAAGGTTTTTATCACATTGTCTTCTCTGACACATTATTTGTTATAACCTTTGGCACGCGTGTAAGCAAGAAGTGTCGTACTTGCCCCATCCGCCCTTTCAACTACAGGAACTTCACTAGATTCTAGTGGAGCGTGAGCCAAGTGCGCATACCCCACCCCTATGATGCCGACAAGTGCCAAGGCTACTAACTTTCTTTTTGTACCCAAATGCTTCTTTTTGGTTATTTCCATTGTTTTTCCACCTTTCTTGTTTTGAGTAATTGTATTGCATAATTTTGATTGGTAAATATTACCAATCAATAAATTTAATTTTAACCTAATATTTTACATTTATCAATAAGCATTATATGCAAAATCCTTCAACGCTTCATTTTGCATATAATGCTTATTGACATAATTCGGCATTTTTCATATTATTAAATGTGTATGGATGTGAGATGGACAAACCGCCGTACACTGTCGCATACGCAAGCCTGTGTACTACTTGTTGGAATTACACCAAATCATACTCCCGTGCGTGAAACTTTTAAGGGCTAGAGTTAATAAGAGCGATACTAGCTGCATGGATTCGGCGTTCAGCTAAGATAATTGCACAAGCTAACGTACCTTCGGCAAGAATGGTTACAGAAGTTTATATACCAAGATTCGGGAGGGAAATATATGTCGTTTGTTGAAAATACCGAGGTCAAAAAAATCGTCGGCGTTTCTATAGTCATGTCCCAACGTGAACCTTATATGTCAGAAGAGTTCAAAACTGACGGAACGTGGTCTTATAATGTTTTTGGGCATTTTGACGAGATGAGATTGGAAATCGTTAATAAGCCAGAGGGTTTTTCGCTAAAAGCACTGCAAGACAATCTGGCTAACCGAAATTTCGAAAAGCGTATGCAGTTTCACCCAGAAACTCAGAAGATTTTTTTGTGGTTTGAGGATAGTGAAAACTTCCACATAGATTCAGACAACACTGCATACACAAAGGAAGAGCTGTTTAGAAGATTCGCTATTTATAAGGATGCAAAAGGCGCAGATGTACCCTCGGAAGGCGATAATCAAAGACCTTTCATCGGGCTACTAGCTATCAAGTTGCGTCATCAATTTATCGACGAATCGAGAAAATGCAGTCCTATCAAATGTCTTGAAGACTTTTTGGCTGATGGTTCAGATGACTGCCATATTTTTGCGATGAATTCACTAAGTATAGATGATATATATGTTCTGATGATTGGTAATAACCCCAAAGTCTTTTTAAGAAGCGTTGACAAACTGCATAATTTTGTTTGCCCTTTTGACGTATGCGCAGGAAGTGGCGGAAGCGTAGGGAGAGTTGCCGAAATGACCGAGCACCATATAAGTGAGCTGGATAGGTTTAGTGATGAACTAAAGAAAGGTCGTTATAAGTCACTCAACACCAAAAAATGGGATGCAAAGATTGAGGAGTGTAAGACTCTTCTTGCGGAGGCGCAAATCAAGCAAAGACTTCTTGCACCCGCTAAAGTTTTGGAGATTACTGAAAGCATTATTAATGATGCCGAAATTAGTTCAGATGATGCCAAGAAAACTTCTGAATATTGGTATTTCCGAGCAAGGTGCTTGGGAGCAGTGCGAGCTTGCAGTCCAATGCCTGGTGTCTTACTGACCCATTCCTTGATTGGATATAGGCATGATGCTTTGGAAGTTAATAGTTACAGGAACTACAAAGATTTTGCCGAGATATATTCCACATCATACCCCGACGAGTCGCTCGACGTTGAGTTAGAAGTTCGCTTGCGCCCAGGGGCGGACATGAGTATGTTTCGGGATGCTTTCGAAAAGGTGCTTTTGGAGTGTGGAGCTGAGATTGAAACCGAGGCTGCTTCAGGGAAGCCAAAGAAGAAACTACAGTTTATCAATGGTCTATATGACTACACGTACAATGGCGAACTCACTTTATCTCAGTTGCATTGGATTTATGAGCATCCCACCATTAAATGGAGACCCTATAAAGGCTCTAGCGAACGCATGGTCGAGTATTCAACCACGCGCTTCTTTATTATGCAAGAGAAAGACCGTGGCAACAATGCTGAAATTATAGCCATAAAAGACCAGATGCGAAAAGAAGAAACGCAGATGGCACAGAGGTGGGTTGAGGAGCAACAGAAAGTTGCATCTAGGTTGTTTAGCTTCAAGGGTGAAAACGAAGCAGAAAGCAAGCAACAAGCAGACAGGTTGGAGCGAATCAAGAAAAGTTTTCCATATCTGTATAATGAATTACAGGAGCTATCGGCACTCCATGCGCAAGGGTGTCGCCGACTCTTTTACGCCTTGACATGGAACGAGTTTAAGGGCGTCCGCACTTATTTCGAAAAGTTTTTTGTGAAACTGGGTAGTGAGCTTGATTATCTTGACAGCAGAGATATTAATAATGACGATAAAAACCATTGCGCTTATATGCTGTTTAATGCAGCCCAACGATTTCGAGAGTCTATGTCTCTCGTATTCGAGGAGCGCATTGTCCTTGATTTATCAATGCGAAAAAACACACGCCCTGGGGCTTACGCAACGGGAGCGTACGAGGCCATTATTCAGCAGTATCGCAAATGGATTGTAAGCTTGCGCAAGCTTTTATGTGAAGCAGAGAATAAAATAAATGGTAGCCTCGAAACGCTAGCAGTCGATTTCCCGTTCACACTAAGGACTCTCGCTGACGGAAGAATACATTCAGACGATTTATTTCCATTGTCGCAGGGTGTAGATAGATCAAAAAGTATAATTATTTACACGCCCCTTGAGGTGATGCTGCAGCCTAAGTATGCACTACCGCTATTTGTGCATGAAATCGGGCATTACGTGGGAATTACATTTAAGAGTCATGCTGCAAAAGCATGCATCAGCATGGCATCGTTTATTTTTGTTACAAGGATAACCAGAGACCTATGCTTCAGTCATTATTCACAGATACCCTCTTACATTTTTTCTAGGCACACAGAGAACCTGCATAGAGAAGTCAACAAGTACCTTTGCAGTAGGGTACTGAAAAGGAGGAATTATGATTTAGACTACATTGTTAACGAATGCGAAAAAGAGTTGAATGTTTTCTTGGAGGGTTTTCCTGCAAATAGCAATCAGCCTGAGATGGAGGGCATGGTGCTTGCAATAATGCAACTGTACGATGCACATAACTCCCTAGTTCATGTTACAACAAGCGGTCGCCTTTCCATGAAGTCAAGTTTTAATGAAATCGGCCTTGGTTCGGAAGGCAGATTAATGCACGAAATGAAGGTTGCAATTAGTGAAAGTTATGCTGATTTGTTAATGGTTCAGGTTTTGAGCCTGAGCCTAGAGGAGTATTTTGATGTGTTTATAAATGCTTTGGAGAGATCAGATAAGATGAGCGACCAAGCTACCGAGGGCGATCGAAAGTACAGCTTCGATTTGTATGCAACGCGTACGATTTCTGTATTAATGTACTTTGAACTCAAGAAGCACCTTGATGAACCAAACGTCAGCCTTATTACAAATAAGGAGCTCTTAGATGGTATCTTAGCGGGACTCCCTGACGAATTGAATAAGTGGGCTCAAAATTTAGAGGCAGAGTATCCTGATAGCGAGCTAGTAAAAAAACTATCAAAGGCTATGATAAACCTAGCTGCTGATGGCCAAGTCAATTACAAGGACTTGTTGCACGCTTGGCGCATAGTTGCCCCTTATCTGCTCATGACTTCGAGAAAGATGCACAAGTTTTTGAGTGCGAAGCACAACTATGGGGATACTGACCTTAACAAAATAACAAAACGCTATCAAGACATTTGCACCCATGACAATAATGAAATGTGGCAACTGTACAATTTATTGAAGCCCTAATGTGGAGGATGAATATGCACAATGAAGTCAGAGGGTCTGAAAAAATAGATGTGGCCTATTTTGCACACATACGATGTGTTAACCCATGCTACTTTACAGAGGAGTTTGTAGTTAACGCTCAAAGAGCATATGATGAGCTAACAGAGTGTGATGCGATGTTTACATCAATGAATCACCAGTATTTTCCTGAAACTATGGGGCTTGCCGCTCTATTTGAAAATCGCTTGCCGTCTTTTAAGGCTCTACTAGCTATAGATGGAATGAATTCTACAATCCCTGTACATATAATGCCAAGGCACAGTATTTGCTTCGGTAATACGACTCATTACGGACACAATGACATCTCTTTATTTCATGGAAGCCATGTTGGAAATTTTAGGAGTCAAATTATTAGCACAGATTCAACTAGGGATTGGGCTTCGAGAGGGCTTATCCCGGTTAAGCTTCTAACACAGTACGGTACACTTGACGTACTCTTTAATCGGTTTATGGATTCCTTTGAAAGTGCTGATAGCGATTTAGGGCGCAAAACCAAACTAGCTGTTTCTTTGAAACTTGCAAGAATCATTCATAAACATGCTATACAAAACAATAGGCACAATGGCATGGAAGGCAGCGATTGGGCGAAGCTCGTAGAGGATTTCCGACGACTGATAGAAACATATCGTGATAAACTTAGCGAGGTTGATGAATTAGAAGAACTTCTAAACTTTATCAATAAAAGATCCGAATTAGTAATACACAGAAACTACGTAAATAGAGTTGTTAGGACTTAGGCTTGTGCTTGTTGTTAAGCGAGAGGAGGGAAAAGATGCCAGACGCATTTATAGCAAGACCAGATGACAAAATGCTTTTGAAGCTGATGAAGATTTTTGACGAACGAAATGGCAAGCTAATCTTGTTTTACCAGGCACTCCATGTATCCTTTGGCATTTTTGCGATTGCAGCTTTGGCTACTGTAGTTGGGGCAATGGCCGAAATGCAATATGTTGGTTCGCTCCCAATTTACTTGGCGTTTTTTGGAGTTGCATCCTTTTTTGGAGCAATTTTTGTATCTTTTTTCTCTCTTTTTGACCAAGTTCTTGGGTTTAAGGTTTTGGGAGCACTTACTCGCTACTCAAAGCTTGAAAATAAAAAAAATCTAGAAAAAGTCAAGCTTGACGACTATAGAAAAGTGAAATTTCAAAGCACATTTTATAGTTCATACGAACCAGGTTTCGATTTTGCGTGCTTTGTGAGGGAGCGAACGAGGAGGATCAAGCCAATTCATAAAAACTCACTCGAAGCAGAAATCGCACATTCCGTAGTTTATAGTGCCCATATCGCTCGATTTCAAATCGTATATAGTTGTATAGTTTTAGTTCTGATGTTGCTTGTGGTTGCTTCATTTAGTGTGGCATATGCAGTGTACGCTATTTCATTCCTCTTTTAACGCACGCCCTTTAGTGGCCACAATATCTAGGAACGCACTTTCACGCCGTGCAATAAAATGATTATACAAATCCAAATTTTGGGCTTGCAGACCAGACCGTCTTGTGGTATAATGGTTAGACAATCCCAAATAACGAAACGGGGAAACAAAATGTTGCCAAGAAAAGGAAATTATCGACCTGCGCGTAATGGCATGGCAGAACCAGTTGCTCACACAAGTCGCTCCCTTCGACAAATCGAACTTCAAATTGCTGATAGCGATGAAAAACCTTATGCAATTTTCGAAGGGAAAGCTGAAGGGAAAAGGTCGTGGCCTCCTGATTGCTTAAAAGACCTAGAGGATGAACTTCTTTCTATAGGCTCTATAGGCGATTTTAACTAATTAAACCGTGAAAGTTAATGTGAGGTGCTGATTTTGGTTAGGGTTTAGCAACTTTAGCTTGATTCTAGTACCTTGTTTTGCTTTGAAAATTTTAGTGTTGCATCTCTTGTGCAGACCTCAAGCAAGAAATTTCACCGCATCTTCGAGAATTTGTGCACAAGCTGAGATAGCTTGTGGTTGAGTGAAACAAAAGCTCTAAACCAAACATATCTGCCACAAGTTCACAAAAAGCCTGCCTTGTACACAGCATGAAGATAAGTTTCATCTGGTCAGGGCTAAGTCTTTAGTGGGCGTAAAGTCGTAAACTTGCCTCACATCATTTTACCCCTTCGCAGGGTTGAAGTGCTGTTTTGAACATCCAGTTATGCATACACTCTCAAGTCCAAGTCATCCCTGCAACATCGAACCTTGCAAGAATTTCGTGAAAGTTGCTAATGAACCTTGACGAAGCTTGACAACAAACCCTAATGTGCAGCCTCAAATGCAACCATCGCCACAAAACCTATGGCGACGTCAACTTAAACAAAAATAAGAACACATCACCCACCCATAGGGGTTTTGAGGTGTTGGTATTCGTTACTAGTATCAAGTATCTAGCATTGCGAACCCACCCCAATGGTTGAGTAAATAAATACGGACAAACAAAAAGACTGCCGTTGAGATGACAGTCTTTTTGTTGTGAAAAATGTTTTAGTCATAATCAATCCGCTTTATGTTCACCCTCAAAGACTTCTAGCAAGCCACGCAAGAGGTTTTCTCCTCCCTCGAAGTCGTTGTCACACCCTTTTGATTTAAGCAGGCAATTTCTTCGTCAGTATCAAAAATAGCATCACATCCAGATTCCAAACACATCCGAATGTCCCGACATCCATCAGGGGACAGTGCTTCGCAGCAAGGAGAACAGGCCATGCTCTTATCCAGTTCACAAGGGTTTGCCCCCTTTCCCCATTTGACAGACAAATTTCACCTGTTATAATAAAGTGGAAAAGGAGAGTTAAACTATGGATAAGAAAAAAGCACCTCCCCGTTATGATGCAGTCTTCAAAGAGGGTGCAGTTAAACTTGTCACGGAATCTGGTCGTCAGCCTAAAGAGGTGGCTGATGACGCCATTGGTTTTGAGCTTTGCTCAAAACTTGGTATTAGCATCACATCCCTGCGAGATTTGTTAAGGCTTTCGGGAGTTAGCCCGAAAGAGGCTGGTAGGTCTAACAAGGATGCCAAGCGTATACGTGAGCTAGAAGCCCAGTTACGTGAATCCCGCAAACAGTCTTCTGAGAAGGACGAGGTAATAGCTGTCCTAAAAAAGTCCATGGGCATACTTTCAAAACCTTAGAATGTAAGTACAAGTTCGCTAAAGATGATACTTCGGGGCTTTCTAAGGAGAAATTATGCCAATTGCTTAATATATCCCGAAGTGCTTACTATGCTTGGTTGGTACGCCCGCCCAGCAAACGAAACCTTGAAGATAAGGCTATTTTGCGAGAACTTGTGCGTCTGCACACCAAATGGACTTGACCCATTGCATAGGCTCATTAAGCCCTTATTCGGTACATCTCGTAAGCGAGTACATAGGTTGAAGAAGGAAGCGGGTATTCGTTCTTTGCGACATAAAGCCTATAAGGTTACAACCAACTCTAACCACAACAACACAGTTTCGCCAAATCTTCTGGGTGGGAAGTTTAAGGCAAGCAGACCCAATCAAACATGGGTATCTGATATAACCTACATAGCTACTGGTGAAGGGTGGCTATATTGTGCTATTGTCAAAGATCTGTTTACCAAGAAGATTGTGGGGTTTGCAACAAGTGAGCGATAAATACCTAGTTATGCCTTGATGCCCTAAATATGGCTATATTTAGGCAAAGACCTCCAAAAGGACTGATATTCCACCCTGACCGTGGTGTGCAGTACACGGCAAAGAGATTTCGTCTTTTACTTAATCGAAAAGGCTTTAAGCAAAGCATGACACGCAAGGGAGACCCGTACGATAATGCCGTAGCTGAGAACTTCTTCTCTTGCCTTAAATGTGAGTGTATCTACCTCAACCACTATTAAGACTAGAAGCGCTGCAAAACTAGCTGTTTTTAGCTACATAGAAACATTCTATAATCGTGTACGACCTCATTCTGGGATCGGATGGCTTGCGCCTATGGTTTTTGAGCATCAATCTATCAATCAATCCTATCAATCAAAGGATTTGGACAATGCGAGGAGTAAAGTAGCGTAAGTTTGTGTTTTACTGTTGTTTTTGGGTTTATTTATCTGTCTAGCAAAGTGGGAATGGCACAGTTTGTGCGTTCTGCACAAGGATTTCCGCACCAATTTTTAAGCACCATAATATACACCCCTATTCGTGGGGCAGACAAAGCTCGCATAAATCTATACTGATGGTGAATTTATCCGCCGTAATATTGATAACATTTTTTTGCTAGGCTTGGGACGTTGGTTGTCTGTCTATAATCGTATTTCCTGTATTGCATCACGGGATTCTGAATATGCTCGAGAAATAGAAAGAGGAATGACTATCCTGCTTGTGCAGGATTTCATTCCTCTTTTATAAGCTTATTAAGTATTGTGACTATCAACTATTCCGTTGCTTCCGCAGGGTCTTGGGGCGAAGCTAGACTAATACGCCACCATTAACCTCTTCGATTAATTCCTGCAAACGCTCAAGACTAATATCTGAGCGTTCAGCCATAGTTATCAATAACGGTGTTGGTGCGCCACTTTCAATGGCATTTCGCAACATTTTCTCCATGCCTTCATCAAAAATCTGGTCATCATAACTATAGTGTTCACCAAACATACAGAAAACTCCTATGCGTAATGCAGGCTGGATGAAATTATCTCCTCAACCTCGCCCGTAGTTAAACCTACAATCTCTGCAATTTTCCGAGCGGAAAAGCCACTATCGCACATTCTCATAATTATCTCATCGCGTTCCTTTTCACGACCCTCATCAAAAATCTGGTCGTCATAACTATAGTGTTCACCAAACATATCAATCAACCCCTTGTCGTTGCATAGAGCTAAAACCTACACCAACACGCTGCCTTTCATTTCTTCCAAAATTTGATATAGGCGTTCTGTGCTTATGTCAGCATACTCGGCAAGGGTTTCTAAAAGAGGTATGGGCGAACCATTCTTTATGGCCTGGCGCAATACATACTCTCTTCCTTCATCAAAAATCTGGTCATCATAACTATAATGTTCACCAAACATATCAATCAACTCCTTATTGTTAACTATATCCGCTAAATATCCAGCTTCAGCACATTCATTGATTGCGTAATGGTAGGATTCATAGGCTGTTTTACCACTTGCCTTGCCCTCTTCAAAAAACTTTACGAAGTAGGCATAACCAGCAAGACTGCTATCGGAATCCTCAGTACGCTCTTTGGGTAATGCTTCAAAACGAACATCAACCACATCAACTTTAATCTGTACAGCCCCCAGATTTATGACGGCTACCTTTTCCTCGTCCTTTAGTTCCTGTTTGCCATTGTAGGCTACATACATCTCCACCATAGGCAATTGAGATAAATTTTTAGGTCGGCTTAATTTTAGGCTTCTCATTACATCGACATAGTATTCAAGCATACGGTAAGCAACGGTTATGTTTAGTGTACTTTGGTGTTCCAAAAACACAATTAGTCTGTCATCATTTGTGATAAAAGCGGTGTCATTAAATCTGCTCCTGCGTTGCAACTTTTCATCGAGGATTATGGGTTCAATATTATCTCGGCTTATGTTTTTACCAGAAACCCATGTGTAAATTTCCTCAAGGGCATCGCTATCGGAAAATATGTACCGAAAAAGCGAGTCTTTGCTGTTTCTGACGGAGTAATCTCTGGTGTTTAGTTCCTTTCTGGGTTCGGTTTCGTTTTTGAGTCCAATATCTTTTTTCTTCTCCATATCAGCACCTTCTCCTCTTATATATTTATGATACCATATTTGAGTGTGATTTTCAATAGTTTTTTCGCTTTAGGCACATGGCTTTTATATTTAGTAGCACTAGATGAATACTCCACGCCACACACGGACCACTCGTTTGAACTGACTCCAAAAAGATGGAATAGCCATGACTGTTTGCTACCCTGAATAACTCAAACGAAAGATGTGAAACATTTCGGTGTGGTTGGGTTATGATTTTTTTGTACATTGCACATGACTGCTCACCCGCCTATAAGATGAGCAGTCATGTGCAAATGCACCTTACTTAGTGGGTAGCCTCTACTGGTTACTCCAAAGAATTCCTGTGGATATAGAACACATTAGACCTATAACCGCCCTCATCCGAGATGTAGGCAGAACCATTAAGGCTATCGAGATACTGGGCACCTGCTTTAGATTTGGATATATAGACATGAAATGAAGTTCTTACAAAGTCCTTGGAGATTCCTTCATAGGAATTGCTCAACACCAACATAGCCCCCATATCCTCAGCCTTTTTTGATAATAGCTCCACATACATGGCTTTGATTGCTTCCGCCGTGTTATCGCACACGCCTGCGGTATATGGGCGCTCTAAGAAGATAATCAGTCGCTCTTGGGTTCTTCTCATTGCTCTTGATTCGTCTGTAGCGATGCCATCTCCATCCCTACCACCTCCATCCCTACTAAAAGTGCCAACATCACCACTGCTGTTGCCTACACTTGTTTCTTTATCTTTGTCCAGATCTACAAAGGATAGCGATGTTTCAATCTTGGTTGGCGGTGCATCAAATCTCCCCTTTGTCAACCTAAAAAGTGCACGCCCAACAACTTCTCCATCCTTGTGGGCTTGCAGAATCTTTTTGTTACTGTCAAAACCCGAAAGTAAACAGTCTTTTGCGTTGCCGTCAATATAAGATAGACAAGTTCTTTGTGGCATAGTCCCTAGAAGCATTGTTCCGTAGAAATCGTCACACTCTCTTATTTCGATGTCACCAGCACCAATAACAACTGGGTAGCTATCGCCCGAACCTTTTGCTAGTTTCTTATTTGCATTTTTGGCAATAACACTATCCCTGCCACTAAGTGCGGAATTATCCATCCACACAAGCTTTTGAGTTTCAACAACAGGGTATTCAAGCTCCTTGCGAAGGTCATCACCATGGTATTTTAATGAGGCAAACTCACCCATTAGAACTGACTTAACGATCCGCTTAAAACTCTCTTTTTGACCCTCTGTTTTAAGACCAGAAAAATAGGTATGGGCAATATCTGCACCGTTTTGATTGAGAAAATCCACGATGCAGTCTTTGTTTCGGATCAAGAAGTCATTTGACAGCTTCATGTTCTTCGCAAGCTTGCCCCATTCGACATCAACAGAAATTAAGTCACTTTTCATATCATCGAGAGATTGATATGTACAAGCATTATTGGCGTTGCGTATGACCAATAAAGCATCGGCTTTGACTTTCATTTGAGCTATCAACCCCTTGACCTCATCCCAATGGATAAGTAAATGAACTGCATCCTGTGCTTTTATGCCTGAAATATGAGCAAAATTATCTTTGTGCCATTCCGACAGAGGTTTTTGTGAAAGCCTTTTCGCAAGCCTAGTCACGTGGTCATCATTGGAGACTTTAGCCAACAGCTTTCGCTTGGTTATCTGTCTGAATACTTTCAGCTTCTCATCAATGCGGGATATGTCTAAGCCTGCATAGAGCCTATAATACTGCTCAGGAAGTCCGTACAATATCTTGATTTCCTCGAAAGTGTATGTTTTGTTGTCCTCAAGGTTGTCAAATTGAAGTTTGGGTATCATGCGTCTATACGTAGGATTGACCATCCAAACACAGTCACGAAGGTTATTTGTATTTAGTGCATTGATGTTGATATACTTTGTATAAAATTCCTGCTCAAATAAGATAGAATCTTGCCCCAACAGAGAAAAGAGTTCTGGGTTTTCCTCAACAAGCCGTATAAAAGCGGTCTTTTTATTGGTAATGGCATAAATCAAAATATCTTCTTTGTAGTGGGGTAGTCCTTGTAGAGGGATTGTGCTGATGCGATCTCCGTAGATGAAGTTTATATATGAGCTACGACCATGTAGAATAGCTTTAAGTTCATTTCTTACTAAAGTTGTCTCGTTATCATCTTCGCCCGATGTCGTTTTTACTTGGCATCCAGTTTCACTTTGGCGGGTATTTTCATCTTTATATATAACTCCATCATCTCCATCTTGGAGTGAATGACCAACCTGGATTTGGGCATCTGCCGTGTACTCCTTAATACGACGCATAAACATATCAAGGTCATATTTAGGGCAGTTATTCCTCAGCCAACATTTTACGAACATATTTATTCCGAGTGAACCAATGTGAACGTCTAGCAGAGTTTTTATCTCCTCCAGTTTCTTTAGGGTTTCCGCAGGGCTTTTGCTAAATGACTTATAGTTATCTATAGTTAAGTCAGCCCCTACTTCATTTTCGTAGAAAAAGCGGATAATGTCCAGCAAGGCATCCTGTTCGGCAAGCATCTCAAAGGTTTTGTTTATATCTTTAGACTCTGGCATCAAACTTCTTAATGTCAGAGCCTTTTCTGCAAACAGGGTCTTTTCTTTATCTGGAAACTCCGCAACTGGTTTAGATAACGAACTTCCGTAGTGGCTTAGATTTTCAATGATGATATGTATATGCTCTTCACTTGGATGCGAACCGCTAAAGCACGACAGGAAGTTGTAAAACACATCAGCAGTCATTCTTGTCTCTGTCACTGCGACAACACTCTTCGCGAATCGGTCAATGGAATAATCACAAGCACTTTCACCATGGTCGTGGATGACCTTCACAAACTCACCCAAAAGATTGGGGTCGGGATGCTCTATGTTATTCACTTTATCCAAATATAAAAGGAACCGTTCATGTTGTAACAGTTCCTTTTGGATGGATATTTGTCCTAAATACCAAGATTTAGGTGCTTGCTCTTCTTCGAGTGTTTGGCATAGCTTCAATAATCTTTCCGAGCTAAACTCTTTCACCAAACCTAAATCCAAGCCATATTTGGTTAAGGATAAAACAAGGCCAAGACGCTCTTTTGTTTTTAGCATAAATCCTCCTCATAATCATTTGTTTTTATATATTTTTCTGAAAGAATACTTTGATAACAATTTCTTCAAATGCTGTAGGTTGCTAATGTTCATACAACAATATCTGGACACAACCGATACGATGCCACAAAACTATATTTAAGACACGACCTAATTGGTATCCGCCTCTCAGACAACGTCATCAATGCTATCTGAGCAAGAAATATCCTCCGACACCACAACTTCCTTAATCTTAGAAATATAGCTCTTGAAATCATTGAAGGAGATTGCACCTTTTTCTTGCAGCTTTGCTCCTGATATTAAGAAGTAGCTAATATCCTCACTGCAAACGCTATAGTCTGCCTCGGTTAAGGTAAGAATGAGATACTCCATGGCTACGATATCAACCTCTCGTTGATTTCTGTATCTATATTTCTCTAGGAAATCATGGATTGACTTAAATGTGCCGTTATATATGGTCTGAATATCATCCCTAAAACCTTTTATTTCCGCTTCTTTTGCCAATCGCCTCCGTTCAGCCTCACGAGCTTCATCTGCATCTCGTTCAGTTTGAAGCTCGACTTCTGTTAGAAACTTGTTTTTTAGACGGTTAGCGTTGCCGTGTTGTTTCATCAATACTGTGTCGAGATTTTTAATGGAGTGATATATTGGCAACAATTCTTCTTTTGGATAGATGTCGTTGATGAAGTCATCCAGTAGCATAATCACGGTGAAATCAGTGTATTTATTGGATTTATACGTGAATATATACTCATCCAACCATTCAAAGAGTTGTCTATGCTCCTCATCCGTCAAGAAATCCTTCTTAATCTTGATATGGTACGTATCGTTATTGCCGTAATTTCTTCTGATAAGCACATAGAAAGGATCCATAAAAAAGTCGTCTTCACTCTTGTACCCCCTCGCAGCAACCAACTCTCTTATCACCTCAAAGCTATACTTACTTCTGAGGTGTTGAAGAAATTCAAATGCCTGTCTGCTCGGTATACTTTTAACGTAGTCCAGAATGTAGCACAACACGGGTGGTCCATCTTTATTTTGAGTACCTTTTGAGGTGGCTTCACTTACAGCATTTCTACTTAGAATATATTTATCTCGACTTGCTTCAAATGCATCTACGAGATTGAAGATGTCCTTTTCAACCATTAAAGGGAACACGAGTTCTCCGACATGAAGATGCTCGTTCTCAAATATACTCAAATATGGCGACCCCGTGAGGTCGTTATATTTTTGAATATATTCTTCAAGTTGGTCTTTTGAGAACTTGCGCCCTCTGCGTAGTAAATGGTTGGTAAAGAGATGGCGATAACAATCAGCGGAGAAGCTTGTAACAGATTCATCATCAGAATTATCGGTCGCCACCGCACTCAACACATCCCACCTCTTATCTATGATGTCAAAATCGAAGACCGCTTCTGGTAGCCTGTTTATCCAGTGATAGTTGCGAACATCCCTTGGGCGTACAATCCTATACAGCCAAAGGAAAGTTAGTGGGTTGGAAAGTTTTATCGTGTTCTGAATGGCTTTATAGATCCCTTCATCTCCGCCTATTTTAATGGTAAAGTTATGATACTTGTTCAGAAGCCACTCTAAATGCTCATAAACATCCCTTGTGTGGGCGTTTTCGCTATTGATGAAGGTTTCGCAGGTATGCACAGCAATTTTGTGGGCAACTATGGAATCTGGGTGCAGTGTGTCATTTGTTATTTTGTACCTTATTAGGATACTGTTCAGAAATAAAATGTCATACGTAGTGTATCCATTGTTTAGAAGTGTTGTGTGGTGCCTGCTTCCTTCTTTCACAAAAGATACAGGTAGTTCTGCCAAAGCACGGAATAAAACCATGTCTTTGGTGCGCATGGATTTCATCCATGAACCTGAGTCTCTACGTAGATTTTTTATTAGCCAACAGTATATGCCGATGTTATTGGATGGTTTAATGGCTGCATCTTCATTTATGGCGTTATCCGTTACGCCAATTAAATGGCTACCCATAATACTATTTAATTGGTCGTTTATGTTGACACTTACACCGCTGCACAAGTCCCCAACTATCTTGATGCTATTATCCTTCCCGAACAGTTTCAGGAGTTGTGATTTGAATACTGTAAAGGCTTCCTCGAAGTTGTCGAATAGCGACACGGCGAAGATTAGCTCCTCGGTTTTTGAATATGTTACTTTGGTGAGGTGGTTAAGGAGTCCTTGGATGTCCTTTTCACCTTTACCGAGAAGGTATAACGCACCTGTTAAGTATAAATCCCTTCCAGAAGCCGTTAAGGTTGGTTCTGAATACTCTGCGGAAGTATTTGCTGATGTTGCAGACATCCGTAACCCCTTTTCATCAGCCACATCCTCTTCTGGTGTGGCTTGTGCAGACCCCACAACGGTTGATGTGCTAACTAGTGTACCAACCCCTGAACATCCGTTAGATTGCGTGTCGATGTGAATGTCCAGACACATACCTAGGTTCATTTGTGAACTTGTAGCTGTTATTGAACCAATTTCTGGACTTGCTATTCTTGGCACAGACTGCACTTCCGAAAGATACTTTGCTTCAAATTTGGCAGCCCCACCCAATTTGGCCTCGGTTTCAACTTCTGTTTCTAATGACACCGCAAACCCTTTGCCTGTTGACTGGTTCGCTTCTGAAAGTCTTGTAAACCTGCGAATAAAATCGTCTTTTTGTCTGCCCACGAACATATCGTCTGAAAGCATATCTTTCGAATAAGCCATTGCCAGTGCAATCGCACGGATGTCAGCAATATCAGAGCCAAAACGCTCCTCGTACCTTTCCAGTAGTTCGCCGAAGTAACGAAATCCATATTTGTGGCGAATATTTTCGTCGTGGGTTTGGGTGTACCATAGGTTAGTGGCTTTAAGGTGTCTTAAAATCGTCATAGAGTTGTCGGCGGATGCCGTTGCTGCTATGAATTCCACAACATCGTTAAATAGTTCGATGTTTACTTGGTTGTTGAAGGCACTAAAGCCCATGTCTTTGTTCACTTTGTTTGACATTGTAAATCCTCCTTATCATTTCTTGAGTTTTTAACTCTTTCTCCTCCTGCTGGTTTCTGGGTTGTCACAAATGCACTAAGGTCACTCCGAAGAAAAAGCATCTCGGAGCGGCATCCTTAAAGTGTATGAACTTCTCAGAAAAAATAAAAAAGCGGGAACGGACAAACCACGCTTTTGTGGCTATAAATCCGTTCCCGCTGATTTTAACTCGGTTAGTTGTTCGTTTGCTTGATTTTGATTACCTGACGGCTTACTTGCCTTTGACATGACATCGTTGATTACATCGCCATCAGTTTAGAAAGCATCTGATTAGAAAAGTAACGTCCGCATATTCTCGACCCCGTCGATGTACGAGGTTGATTCTCATCTTCTATCCTATACTGATAAGCCAACATATCGACTACTTTATATTTCTCCACAGAAAGCCTGCTACAGTACACCTTATCCTATAGGCTATTATACCACCAAGCAGGGGTGGGTCACAACAAAAAACGAGAACCATCCCAAAAAATCCCGAAGGGCAGTAATTGATCATCATTCTCATTTTCTTATTATCTCGTCAATTCTTGGCGGTAACAGCGATTTGCCTGCCCTGCAATTGTTCAATCTGATAAAGCTCTGTAATCTGAAATGCTTATGACCTCATAATACCATATAATCCCAGATTTGTCAATAACTAATTTGCTTTGGGAGTGGACAAATGTGCTTCAGGAGTCGACAAACAGCATCCAATATGACATCCCAAACCACGAAAGCTCAACCCCTAAACCAAGTCGCATTTGTCCCGAGTGCAACTTCAAGAGTGTTATATTTTTGAGTTAGGGCAATATTTTTCATTGGGGCAATATCTTCTTACATCGGAATATCCCGCATTACAGTGTTGGTGTGTCGGAGTATTCATGTCAAAAATCTTCCAAATCAAAAAACCTTACAGCAGGCAAGGATTGAGATATTGTTGTAATTGCAAACGCTCGTTACACTTGGATGACACTTCATCCTCACCACCAGATATTCACCTACTTCTTTACTTCTTAACATTAATGGTATCTTTTAATCCTTTACCCACCTTAAACCTCGGTGCTTTCGAAGCAGGAATGGGCATGGGCTTGCCTGTTTGAGGATTTCTGCCTTCTCTGGCGGCGCGCTCTGCCACGTCGAATGTGCCGAAGCCTACAAGTTGGACTTTACCACCTTTAGCGAGTTCGTCTGTAATTACATCTACAAAAACCTGTAGGATTTCCTCTGTACTTTTCTTAGTTACTTCTGTTTTGTCCGCAATGGCGGAGATTAGTTCGGATTTGTTCATCTTGTGTTCCTCCTGTTTTTTGAAAATTGGATAGCTTTGGATGGTTTTGTTGATTTACTGCTATCCTATCTATCTAAAATATACTTATGCAAGGATTTTGTCAAGGGGTTTTTGTGAAGAGCCGATAAAAAGTTTGCGAAAAACTAGAGAAGGGTTTTGGGGTTGAATTAATAACCGAAAATTCCTGTTGCGTGTTGATTTTTGTTACTCTATCAGTTTTGGGCGGATAATGCATCAAAAGCGTTCGCACACTAAAGTTTCTGATGAAGACGCTGGGTGGTTCATTTTGGTTAGAACCTGTTCGCATTAAACTAGAATATAGATAAATAAAAAAACAGCAACCACAACGATGTATGAACCACTACCTTCAAATGTGGATAGTTAAAACAAAAGACAGCTCATGAGAAGGGGGCGGTTCAGAGCTTTGTGTGGTTGCCGTTTTTTTCTTGCGTATTCTAACACTATGCACTATTTCATTGTGCTGACGTTTCTATGAATCATAAGATTTGTGGAATGTTGGTGTAGTGGTCATTGTTTTTAGGTGGCGAATGGCTTAGCTAATGGTGGGTTAAAATTGCAGAAAAAAAGATTTTCAAGCTTAACTAAGCTATCTCTACAGCCCTAACACTCCACCTAAGCGAAGGTTGTCCCGCAACACAGGTTACAAGGGTCAAAATATTCTCATGGCTATGGTCTAGGTTCGACAGGTCGCTTTCGGATATCTGGTGGATACTCACAATCTCGAATACTCTCATACCCATTGTGGTTTCATAGTAAATTCTATCACCGTACCTCATGTTCCAAATGCCAGCGAAAAAACTCCCTGGACCTTGATTGTGGCTTGCAAGGGATATATTCCCATCCCATTGGCTTGTACCTGTGAAATGTCCAACATAATGGTCTAAGGTAGGAAGTGCTAGCCCTGTTCGTACATATGCGACACGATTGTTAAGGGTCGGGAAGGTTATTCTGCCTATTGTGCCATTACTGAACGGGGTCACTGTGGTTATGCGGTTGCTTTGGGTTGTTTGCCGTGATGAAGCTTGGTTGGTGGATTGGGTCGTGGATTGAGTTGGTGATTGATTGGTTTGCGGGGGTTGCATGGGTCTGTGAGTCACAGAAAAGCCACTTTGGTCGGCACTTGCATTGTGGGCATTGCTGGTTACTTGATTGGGTGATATTGGGGTTTGGTTGGTAGGGTTTATCCACGAGGGTGATGGGGTATGGTTGCTGGCTGGGTTGTTGACATTGTCGCTCCCTAAACCGCCCTGCACCATACTGGTATTCGCAAGAAACCCTCCAGAATGAGATGCTTGAGATTGCACATTTACACCAGTTTCACTAGGAAGAAGTGCAAAAGGCGAACCCGCTATAATCACGGCATGACTGGCATCGGGATTATTGTTGTACCTAGGGGCGAATGGGTTTACCTGCCCCGTTGGAAACTCCCCACTAAAAAATCCAGTAACAGTCCCGTGACCAGGGGGCAAAAATGCAGCGTGTCTGTCCCTGCGTATGTTTGGGGTATTTTGGGCGGCTATATTGGATGAAGTGGGTCGTCCCCATTGGTCAACAGGAAAGGTTGATTGGAATTGGTATTGGGGTGGGTGATATGCCCAGTTATGTTGCCAGTTCCAGTTTTCCGTGTGGTTCATGTTCTGCCAGTTGGGATTGGTGAAGTGATTGGTGTGGGTGGCAGTGTTGTCTGCATGGGCAGTTGTTGGGGTTATTAGGGTGATAAGGGCGATTGTCGCAAGGGCGAAAGCATCTTTCACCAATCTTGCCAGTACAGCTGTTGCATTTGATTGTTTTTTGAATACCATAAATGAGTACCTCCAAATATTCTAAATTTGATATCTAAGCCAAAGATTTTGTGACTATGCGTTGCATATTTCGGGTGTCGACTGTTTCTGCTAAACTAAAATCGGTTGACAAACACAGGTGTCGACAGTCGTAAGCCGAATGTGTTTGTCCAAAAAAATCAAAGAAAAAACATTGTCGACCGTTAGTTGCAGGTGGTGAGCTGTTGTGCGTTGGCATCTGACCACTCGCTTTTGACGCTAGGGCGGTAGATGTTACTACACTAAAATACTTCGCTTTGTTAATGACCCAAATCCATAGGGGTATTAACGTGGTCATCAAGTTCATCCTCATCATCGGCAAAGTTTACCTCAAACTCATAAACGGGAGCGTCCAGAGCCTGCTCGGGTACTTTATGGATAGCTTCTTTGTCATGGAGAAGCACCCGTAAACTCTTTCCGACAAGTTTTGAAGTGGTCTTTTTCGCAATCTGAATAATATATCTATCGGTTTTGGCTGGGGAGCGTGAAACTGTATCATTTAATGCTATAGTGAGTTCTGGGCTTTTAAGGTCAATCTTCACTTTGCCTGCTCTAATAATCTCCCGTGGACCATTGATGCTGTAAACGGTGACGCTAGAGCCTATAAAGCGTTTTGTTAGAATGAAGCCACCTACACCAATTGCACTAATAGAGATAAGTACACCGATTATAGTAAGTACCATAACTCCATTATCCGCACCGCCACTGCTGGCATCACCAGTATTACCATCTGCACCACCTAAGTTATTAGGTGCACCTGTTTGCGTTGAAGCCGAAGTCGTATTTGAGTCTGAGTCGAAATTGGGGTCAAAGTTTGAATTGGTGACACCATCAGAGTTTGCAAAAGAGCCGTCAGACACACCATTATTAAAGCCACCACCCTCGTTACTATTACCTGTGTCGAAACCACCCCAGTTTCCCAAACCACTCCCGCTACCACCAACACTCGAACCACTCAACCACATTTCTGGGATTAAGTCACCATAAAACACCGCAGTAAACATGGTCATCCCTTGGGCATTTCTGAATACTGTCCCTACAAACTCTGCCGTGGTGGTGTAACCTATGGTACGGGTTTGAGTTACTTGGGCAGAGTATGTAGCGTGGGCGGCATAACTGGATGCAAAGGAGTGACCATCTATTGATGATACGCTATTGGTTCGCCAATCCACATTTGTTAGTTGAAACGTAGTGCCGCCATCCTCTATGGTGCGGGGTATAAGGAAGTTATCTGGGCTGGATAGGTATGGAAAAGTGCGTTGTCTAGTGGCTGTGCTGGTGTGGTGGGTCGTTCCTGATACTGCACTGGTGATTGAGTGAATATCCAATGTCAATGTACCAGCAAAGCCGTCCCTTTCAAACCAAATCTCCTGTTCGAGATTAGACAATATCTCTCCAAGGTCACGGGTGCGGGTTTCGATGGTGACGACTTCTCGTATTTCCCTAAAGTGTTCGCTAGAGGTTGGTTGCTGTGTCATGTATGCAA
>Ga0136643_10000597_pt1 | contig 40489 bp, 28 predicted proteins | sample TergutLab28metaG_FD_96883 | JGI IMG/M metagenome (GOLD analysis project Ga0136643, IMG submission 96883) | Labiotermes labralis P1 segment gut microbial communities from Petit-Saut dam, French Guiana - Lab288 P1 (version 3) (version 3) | ecosystem: Host-associated > Arthropoda: Insects >...
ACTGTCCAAAATGGTGAAACAGAATCTTTCACTTATGACAAAAACGGCAACTGCCTAAGCATCACAGATAAAATGGGCAGTACACAGACGTTTGCCTATGATGGAATGAGCAATCTCGTATCAGAAACAGACTTCATCGGCAACAAGCAAACTTATGTATACAACACAGTGGGGCTTTTAACAGAAGCGATTGACCCATTAGCGTACAAAGAATCCTTTGAATACGATGCACTCGATAATGTCACCCGCCATGTAGACAAGAACGGCAACCCCACAGTGCATGTCTACAATGAAGCCAGCCAACTGACACAAATCCAAAAGCCCTACGATAGTATCCTAAAATTTGAATACGACAAGATGGGTCAAGTCATCATGGAAGTTGACCCCCGCGGCAATGCAACAAGCTTTGCTTACGACGATGCGGGTAGAGTCTTAAATGTAACAGATGCCCTGGGTAATGTGACAGCGTTCTCCTACGACGAAGCAGGAAACATCGTATCAGAAACAGATGCGCATGGTGTAGAAACACAGTACGCCTATGATGCAATGAATAATCTGGTGCGCATAGAATCCACTCAAGGCACAATGCAGTTGGTTTATGATGCCGCTGGCCGTTTAATTGAAACACGAGATGAAGCCGGCCATGCCGAAAAGTCGGCATATGACGCAGACGGCAACCGCATATCCAGCATAGACAAAGAAGGAAATAAAACCACCTTCAATTACAACCAAGATGGCTTACTGTCAGAAGAAGTTGACCCGCTTGGCGGCATAACCAAATACCAATACGATAAGAACGGCAACCGTACCCGCGTGGAAGATGCCAACGGCAACGTGACAGCGTATGCATACAATGCCAATGGACAACCCATTAAAACCATTGACCCACTGGGTGGCGAAACAGTATTTGAATACAACGCCCGTGGCGAGGTTATTGCGGCAACAGATGCCAATGGAAATGTGACCTGCTGCGAATATGACGGCAATGGTAATGCAGTGAAGGAGATAAACCCCGCTGGTGGTATCATCACTTACGCCTATGACGCACTTGATAGACTGATATCAGTCACGGATGAGAACGAACAGACAAATAGTTTCGTCTATGACACATCAAGCAACCAAGTGAAGCATGTGGATGCCAATGGAAATATATTTGAGACAGCGTACGATACACTCAACCGCCCAGTCAAACTGACGGATGCCAACGGTGATACGCTACTAACCTATGATAAGAAAGACAACATCATAGTATTGGCTGCCCCTGACGGCGCGGTAACAGAATATGAATACGACAGTGCCGACCAACTCACAAAGGTATATGATGCGCTGGGTCATGCTACATCGTTTGAGTATGATAAACTCGGCCGCTTGGTCAAAACAGTTGATGCCAATGGCAACGCAACTACGATGGACTATAGCCCTAGTGGAAACTTAATGTCTACCACCGACCCCGAGGGTAACAAGGAAACCTTCACCTACAACGCGATGAACTGGGTTACAGAAAAAGTGGATGCCGACGGTGTGACTACAAAGTACACATACGACGGGATAGGTCAAGTGCTTGCTATCATGGACGTAGACGGCAACAGCGTAAACCTCACCTTTAAAGCTCTCTACAAATTAAATATAGTCTGCACCTCAGTAAACAACTCATTTACATACTGAATCACCCAAAACAAAACCAACACAATGCCCGCAAGGCTAATCATCATGGCCTGTTCTTCGCGGCCGGCACGGATGAGTACCTGATTGAGTACCGCCACAAGAATCCCTACCGCCGCGATTTGGAACAACGCGCCTATGTCCATAAAAAAACCTCCCCGTTCATGCTGCTCACCACAACACCACCGTCACCAACAACCCGCCAATTACACCAAGGCTTCGGTACATGCGTTTATTTTTGCTTCCATGCAAATGTAGTTCAACAGCTTTTTCATCTATATAGTTTATTGCGTAGTCTATCGCGTTTTGTTGCATGTTCTTGTCCAGGTATCCCAAGGTTTTCCCAAAGCTTTCAATAACATCCCAGTCTTCATGAGACATATATGATGCTTCTTTGACAGATTCCACGGCACTCACCCAAAGCCGATACGCCGTTTCACCTTCGCCTGTGGCCAATGATTCCGAAAATGTAGAAAATATCACGCTAACCAGCGCATTTGTGCGTTTGGCAATATTAGAACAAGCGACAGTCAGCGGCGAACGCATGTATTCAATCTCTGACGACAGTATCAACAATGCCTTTTTAAATTCAAGCAATTCACCCGCACGGACACTTTCTTTGGCGGCGTAGTACATGCCCAGCCCCACACAGCCGCCAATGACTGCCAATGCCCCTATCAATCTAAGTAACATGATGACCACTCCCATTATAAACCCCAGCAATTTTCCCTGGTGCATTCAGTACGATAAACCGCTCAAAAACCGCGCGTCCAAGTACCGGCTTTAATGCTGGGTTTGCCATGGCATCATTAAAATCATTCCCATGCACTGTACACAGCAATTTGACGCCGGCATTGATTACCGCATCCACTGCGTGCGCGTCTTGTTCGCCGCCTAGTTCATCCACTGCAATGACATTCGGTGACATGGCACGAAGCAACATAACCATCGCCAGTGCCTTTGGGCAGCCGTCTATCACGTCGGTTCTTATACCCACATCGTTTTGCGCAATGCCATGAAAACACCCCGCAACTTCTGAACGTTCGTCGGCGAGGCCTACCGTGAGTTTCTCGCTATCTGAAATTTGCCGAACGATATCACGCAATAGCGTTGTTTTCCCAAAGCCTGGTGGAGAAATAATCATTGTGTGCGCAATCGTATACGGAAAACTTGTGCGGTTTAAAATATGCGGCAATACCTCGTCTGCACAGCCTTTAATACTGTGCGCCACACGAATATTTAACCCACTAATATGCCGCCATCCCTTCACCGCGTTATTTTCAATCACCACCTGACCCGCAACACCCACCCGATGCCCGCCGGGAAGTGTGATATACCCCATCGCCAGTTCTTGTTCAAACGCGTAAAAAGAGTATTGGCTAATGCGCTCTATTGTTTCGCGCATATCATTTGCACTTGGGCGGTAGTCAAATACCTGTTCATGCTTACCCATTTGTAAAATCATTGGCTTGTCCGTTCGCAGCCGTATCTCTGACACTTTATTAAAATCTGTAGCACTGCCAAATTGCAGCGCAATTTCCGTGCCTAAAAATGAATGTATGTTTTCTGGCATGGTAAGCCTCCTTTGTACTGGCATGTAAAAGGATATGACAAGCTGTTGGGTTTTATTCGCTCGTTTATTAAACAAAGTTTGCAAAATTCTAAAAAAATTGTTAAAATCCTAGGAAAATATCAGATAATCTTGGTGGAGCAATGAAATACGGTCTAAAGCTAGTATTTATACTAGAAACCATAGTCACGGCCCTAGTATTTGGGCTAGTCACATATTTTATTATTTACGAACGATTGGCGGATGGTCATCGCCTTACCGCATACATTTACAATCTTGCGTTGATTGCAATTATTTTAATATTAGACAAAGTAACCGACACGATCATGATGACAGACGGTTTTCTTAAAAAAGATTATGGAGTGATTAGAAATTTTCTCTCCCGCGTGTTGTTTGTCACACATTTCGTGTCGTTTAAAACGGCACTCTATTTGTTTTATATTGTCATGCTAATCATGTCACGTATTTCAATTCTTGAACCGGACATCATTGACCGCTACCAATTAGGATTTATTTATTCTGTTGAATATGGTATTGTGTTGCTTATTCCATTAGACAAATTTATTGATTTAATTACAAAGGATGATAGGCGTATCCACAAAATAATGGCTAAATTAAAAGGACGGTCTGCCAATTGAAGGATTCAATTTTAGAATTTTTCAGACAAAATACCGAATTTGATAGGCTGCTTAGCGGAATGTCTGACATGTACATACGCTATGGACGAAGCTATGGCGCGGTGCGCCTTGCCCATCCTTCGGTTGAAGAGGAAGCCGCCATTTCCACTTTTTTTGACCGCGATTATTACAATCAGTCCGTCATGCGCATTAGCCTGGCAGAATTTGAACGGCAGCTGCAAAAAAAATGGTCACCAACCGCTACGCTTGCTGATTTATTGGAAAGCTATTTCCCAAACAACATCGCACCGGAAGCGATAAAACCCCAAAAAAACACCGATGCTTTAGCCAATCAAATAAACGAAGCGTTAATCCCTGCATACAAAAATACCCGTGCCGAATCATGGCTTGCAGAAGTATTGGCAAACATACGTCAGGGCTATAAAATATGGGCAAGAAAATATCTGGTGAGTCCGGTCGAAACAATAGAAATGTTTAGGATAGTGTCTCATGCAATAAACAACCTGCCGGAAGCAAACGCGAAAAGAATGCGCTTGTCGGAGTTTTCGTTAGCATTTGCAAATTCACATGATGCGTTTAGTTTTCATGGAATATATGGGTCATTATTCCTTCGTGCTTTATCCCATTGTTACAATGAAAATATAGCCCATACATTAGAAGAAAGTATAAGCTTGTACCTTCGTGCAGGGCTCATGTCAAACGGGCTGTCTAGTCAAGTGATGGTGCTTGGGCTCAATGCAAAAAGCGGCGATGGCATACCTGACCCCGCCTGTAGCTACTATTCAAAAATAAATGAACCGCATATCCTCACTTTAGAGAACATCATCAGATTTGAACAGATTGAAGCCTATAATCAAAAAGTATTCATCATAGAAAACCCATCCATTTGTGCTGCATTAATAGATAGGATAGGAAATAAGTCACATACGCTGGTTTGTCCAATCAATGGCCATAACGCCGCATTCATGCGACTGTTAGAGATAATCCCATCAAGTACAATCATGTAGTATGCCGGAAATATAAACTATAACAGTTTAGCCTTAGCCGACAAGCTATATTTAAAATTTACAAAAAATTTCAAGCCATGGCGGTATAGTAAATCGGATTATGAGAAAATTTTAGAAAAAAACAGCACCATGCTGCAAGATAAGAAAAAGGATTTGTCGTTACACAATGAAACATTGGCATCACTGCTATCTCAGCTTAGAAAAAAAGGAAGAACGGCATCGTCAATGCCGTTGGTGCCATTGTTTGCAGAGGATATTTTAGAAGAGGGCGAAGCTCTCATTTAAAAGGAGGCGGCTATGGATAAAAAAATAACTAAAATGGATGTGGTCATTGCAGGGGAAATTGTTACGCTAAAGTCCACAGAAGATGCTGACCATCTGCACCGTATTTCGCGTTATGTAGACCAGCAAATTGCAGAAATATCTGCGGCAAGCCAAACGTCTTTAATGGACGAACGCGTACGTACCTTGCTTATTGCCCTAAACATAGCCGATGACTGTTTTAAAAAAATGGATAATTTCCGCGATACTGAAAAAGCCAACAGAAAACTGCAAAAAGAACTATCAAAAGCCCATGAAGAAAACGCCCAGCTTCAACAAAAAATAAAAGAGTTGCAATCAGAATTGGCAACCACTCGCGAAGAACTAGACGATTTTATAGAAAACTTCGACGAGGAAGATGACGAAGCGTCAGATAAAATACTCACTTTACCCATCCACGAATCCAGAAAGGCGGTGCGCTAATGGAAAAACTAGCGGCACTACGCGCCCAAATGAAAGAACGCGGGCTAGATGCATATTTAATAGTCAGTGGCGATGCCCACTCAAGCGAATACGTTGCCGACCATTGGCGCGTACGCGAATGGTTTTCAGGTTTTACAGGTTCTAATGGCACGGTGGTAGTCACCCTGTCAGAGGCAGGTTTATGGACCGACGGGCGATACTTTATCCAGGCAGCAAAAGAACTGGACGGCACAGGAATAACCCTGTATAAATCGGGAGAACCCAATGTGCCGGATTATAAGAAATTTCTGGGGGAAAAACTGCCGGAAGAGGGTCGTTTAGGCTTTGACGGACGTACAATAGATGCGACAGAATTCCACGGCATAAAACGGGCATTGGCTAATAAAAAAATCGCGTTTGCCTATCAGGAAGATGTGGTAGGTAATCTGTGGGCGGCGCGCCCGCCTATGCCAACAGGTATGGCATTCGCGCACGAGCCACGCTTTGCAGGCATTGAAGATAAACTGCAAATGGTTCGTGAAAAAATGAAGGAAAGAGATTTTACTTCCTATCTCATCGTTGCCTTAGATGATATTGCATGGTTAACAAACATGCGTGGGAGCGATGTGCCAAATACCCCAGTGGTATATGCGTACGCGCTGGTTACAGATAAAGACGCCCATCTATTCATAGACCAAGCCAAGGTAGCAAACATTGCGGACAAGTTAAAATCCCAGGGTTTCACCATTCACGACTATCACGCTCTCACCGCAAAACTCAGAACCATGCCAAGGACAGGCACGATGCTGTTTAATGGTAAAAAGACAAATGTGCTATTATCTGAAGCTATCCCCCTCGGGTTAAAAATTATGCGAAAAATGGATTCAGATATCATCCCGAAGCTAAAATCAGTGAAGTCTGAAACAGAAATAGCCAATACAAAAAATGCATATATCAAAGATAGCATTGTAATAATTAAAACGCTAATTTGGATAGAAGATTCACTCAAACAAAACAAAACGATAACAGAATGTGATATCTCTGCCTATTTGGCCGAGTTACGGAAAAGTCAGGAACATTGCTTGGGCGACAGCTTCAATACAATCGCCGCGTATGGAGAAAATGCGGCCTTGATGCACTATCGCCCAGAAAACGGCGGTGCAACAATAAAACAAGAAGGCTTACTGCTCATTGACACAGGCGGCCAATACCTGGATGGTACAACAGACACTACACGAACGATACCCGTGGGTGCAATCACTGAAGAAATGATAAACGATTTCACTTTAGTGCTAAAAGGCCACATAAACCTGGCTCAGGCAAAATTTTTAAAGGGTACGACGGGTCATGCATTGGATGTTTTGGCGCGCCAACCGCTATGGCAAGAGTGCCAAAATTATAAATGCGGTACGGGTCATGGTATTGGCTACTGTTTAGGTGTACATGAAGGCCCCCAAAACATTGCGCAAAAATTAAACACAATAGAATTAGCACCCGGAATGCTAGTCACCAATGAACCCGGCGTATACAAAGAAGGACGCTATGGTATCAGAACCGAAAACGTTTTGCTGGTAGAAAAACATGCCGAAGCTGAAGATGGGATTTTCTTAAAATTTACGCCACTAACCTATGTACCAATATCTCAATCAGCATTAAATGTTGAGTTGCTAACCTCGCAAGAAAAATCATATCTAAACGACTATCACAAATCGGTACTAGAAACTTTATCGCCACTGCTATCTGAAACAGAAGTAGAATGGTTGAAAAACGCAACAAAAGAGATATAAAGAGAGACATAAAGGGATAAAAAAGACCGACAAGCATCTTATAAATGTGCTGTCGGTTTTATTTTATCGCTTTTCTAACAGAAGATAGTCAAGGCTAAGCCCACCAAATAGACGCGACAGGGCCCGAAGCTTGTCCGCCGGAATCGCCTGACGCTTACAAATCCAGTCATTTAATATGTCTGGATGCACTGCCAGCCGGCTTGCCATTTCGGTTTTTGACATATGACGGCGCAAGCGTTCGATTTCTATATTTAAAAACATCCGTTCCCTCCACCTGTTGCAAATACTCATGTGTTCTATTGTGATTATTACACACTGAGTGTATCATGTCAATTGAAAACTTGGAATAAATTGCAAAAATATGCGCGAATAACATTTCGATTTGTAATTTTTGTTATACGAAGAAAAATATTTGAGAAATATCACAAAAAGACATTGTCAAATGGCACTGCTTATAATATACTCAAAATGTATCATAGATTGGGAGTGTTAACCATGATAGCAGAGCGACTTCTCACATTGCGTAAAGAACGAAATATGACTAAACGTGAATTGGTTTCAATGTTGCCTCTGAATTACAGTACCTATGCAAACTACGAGTCGGGTTTTCGTGAGCCTAACTCGGAGATATTACAGTTGTTGGCCACTCATTTTGGTGTGAGCCTTGATTATCTTTTGGGTGTTAGCGACAATCGCAAAAAAGCAGATGAAGTTGCCATATTAAATGATGACGAACACGAGCATATCATTCAATATCGCCAACTAGATGACCATGGCCGCGAAATGGTTGATATCGTTTTGCAAAAAGAATTTGAGCGCATCAGTTTTGTCAATGCTAAGCAAGTTTTACACAGTAAGGAAGTGCTTGAACAGTGGGTCGCGTTGCCTGTTTATCAACAAAAAGCGTCTGCCGGGTTGGGCAGCTATCTTGGTGATGATAGCGATGCTGATTTTGAACTCATGAAATTTGTGCCATCGTCAGTTAGCAAAAAAGCGGACTTTTGTGTGATAATAAAGGGCGACAGTATGGAGCCCAAAATATGCGATGAAGATATCGTTTTTGTTAAAGCTGTGCCAAAAGTTGACCCCGACAATATCGGAATTTTCGTATATGAAGGCGAATCGTATTGTAAGCGTCTACGCATAGACCATAAAGAGGGGCTTATTTATCTTGACTCCTTGAATCGTTCTTTTGCGCCCAAAAAAATAACCCAACCAGAAAATTTACGTACGGTAGGGTTAGTGATTGGTATTGCAGAGCGTAAAGGGATAATTTAAACGGTTTGTAAAAATCTGGTTGAAAATGTAACGATACAGAATATAATCATAACCCCTATCGCTATCCAGTCGGTAGGGGTTGTTTTCATTATTTTCATTTTGGTACGATTGATATCCCCACGGTAACATCTTGCTTCCATAGCCGTCGCTAGTTCATCAGCGCGTTTGAATGCAGATACAAATAGCGGCACAAGAATAGGTATTAAACTTTTGGCACGTTTCATTAAACTGCCTGTGTCAAAATCTGCGCCGCGCGCTTTTTGCGCCTTCATAATTTTGTCCAGTTCATCTGCTAGGGTAGGGATGAAACGTAGGGCGATAGTCATCAGCATTGCAATATCGTGGGCAGGTACTTTAATTTTTTTTAGCGGCCGCAATCCTGCTTCCATGCCATCAGTGAGTTGTATGGGTGATGATGTAAGCGTCAAAAGGGATGTACCTATAATAAGAAGTATGAGTCGTGCCGCCATTTGCGCGGCTAAAATGATGCCTTCAACAGTTAACCTTATAAAACCCAGACTAAAAATAATATGTTCTCCGGGGGTAAGTAACAAATTTATAGATGCCGCAAAAATTAACATGAACATCACTGCACGAAGCCCTCTAAAAATAAGCAACGGAGGAATTTTCGAAAGTGCGATTAACACGGCAATAAATCCTGCGGCTACCAAGTATCCCGCAAAATGATTAATAAAAAGCATAGTAGTAATATACATGAGCACACTTGTAAGTTTTACCCGAGGGTCTAGTCGGTGGATGATTGAGCCTGTTGGATAGTATTGACCAATGGTTATTCTTGTCATGAGTTTTGCGTCTCCTTATTCTTATCACACATCTGGTCAAGCAAAACTTTGGTTGCATCTTCAATTGAGAATATCCCTGTTGGTATATTCGGGTTTTCTTTGTTTAAATATGACATGATTGTGCTGATTTGTGGAACATCTAGTCCAATACTTTTTAACATTTCTCCTTGAGAAAATACGGATGTAGGTGTCCCGTCAAGTATGAGTTTGCTTTGATTCATTACAAGAATGCGATTAGATAGTCGTGCAGCATCATCCATGCTGTGAGAAACAAGAAGCACTGTAAGCCCTAAAGATTTATGCATATGCTTAATTTGTGAAAGGATTTCTTCGCGGCCGCTGGGGTCTAGTCCTGCGGCTGGTTCGTCTAAAATTAGTATTTCTGGGCGCATGGCCAAAACACCTGCAATGGCCACGCGACGTTTCTGCCCACCAGATAGTTCAAATGGAGATTTATCATAATGCTCTTGACCTAACCCGACGGTTTCCAATGCAGATTTCACTTGGTTGTCAACTTCATCTGGTGTAAGTCCCATACGCATTGGACCGAATGCGACATCCTTATATACATTGACTTCAAAAAGTTGATGCTCTGGGTATTGGAAAACAAGGCCTACGCGTTGCCGAATACTTTTTAAACGCTTTTTGTTTGCGTGAATATCTTCTCCATTTATAAAGATCTTGCCTGATGTGGGCTTTAATAATGCGTTTAAATGTTGAATTAGTGTACTTTTGCCCGAACCGGTATGCCCAATGAGCGCAACCATTTCTCCTGTATTAATTTCAAGGTTTACATTGTCGATGGCTTTTTTTTCGAAGACGGAGTTTGCGCTATATATATGGGTTAGGTTTTGTAGTTTAACTGCTGGGGTCATTTGATTATTCCTTTTTTGTTAATTCTCTAACGGCTTTGTCTTTTAAAAATTCTTCGATTGTTAAAATGGAGTCAGATACATGGATACCGCTTTTACGTAAACTATGTGCTAGCGCGGTGACTTGAGGAACACCTAGTCCAAGTGTGTTCATTTTATCAACTTGGCGAAATATATTGCGGGGCGTGTCATCAAGCATAACCCTGCCCGCATTCATAACAATGACACGATTAGCTTTTGCTGCTTCTTCCATGAAGTGGGTGATTAAAATGATGGTGATGCCGGATTCTTGGTTTAGTTTTGTAATCGTTTGCATGACTTCTTGCCGTCCTGATGGGTCAAGCATGGCGGTGGGTTCGTCTAAAACAATACAAGCTGGGCGCATTGCTAATACACCTGCAATTGCCACGCGCTGTTTTTGTCCACCCGAAAGGTGATGCGGTTGATGCGTTGTGTAATTACTCATGCCCACAGCTGCAAGCGATTCATCTACCCGCTGTCTAATTTCATGTGATGGGATACCGATATTTTCTGGACCGAAGGCGATGTCTTCTTCTACAGTGGTGGCGACAATTTGATTATCTGGATTTTGAAAAACCATACCTATTGTTTGGCGAATATTCCAAATATTTGATAGGTCTTTTGTATCAAGGTCGTTTATCCAAAGTGTGCCGTCGGTGGGGGCAAGTAAGGCATTCAAGTGTCGTGCCAGTGTAGATTTGCCTGAGCCATTGTGCCCTAATATGGCCACAAACTCTCCTGCCTGAATGGATATATTTATATCGCGAAGGGTTTGTGTTGTAGGTGATTCTGTGTCTTCGTATGTTGCGTATTCGAAGGATAAATTTTGGCTTTTAATCATTGTAATGAGGGGTTCCTCTGCCTCCTTTATATTGCCTTTCATGCTATAGAAATTGCTTTGCAATCTAGTCAAACATTGTTGATTTCAAGTATTTAATGATACCATAAATGTTGTAAAATACAAAGGTTGTAAGGTATAATCATAAGAGAATGTCCTTTTTTGCAGTATCAATATCTGAGATTGAAAACTGTGAAGACGTTTTGGCAAAACGCAATTTTTAATATTGCAAAATGACAACACGTTTCTGAAATTTACAATGTTTAAAATTGAGGTGTATAAAATGGAATGGACAAAGGCATCTGTCCAAACAACAACAATGGGCGCAGAGTTGGTCACAGGCTTATTAATGGCCATAGGCATATCTAGTGTAGAAATAATTGACCCGCAGGATAGAGTGCGGCATCTGCAAAGTGTGGCAAGAACATGGGATTATGCCGACGCACCACTGATGATGGCAGAATCAGAAGATGCGCTGGTTGTATTTTATGTCACAAAGGATAAGGCAGGGGAACTGCTTATCGAAGATGCAAAAAATAGACTGCAATTGTTAAGTGAAGAATTCACAGATATAGGTAGCCTATATGTGAATCTGGAAAATGCAGATGAAGAAAACTGGGCACACGAATGGAAAAAACATTTTAAACCTATGAAATTTGGCAAAGTGGTAGTTGTGCCTGAATGGGAAGATTACACGCCAGCCTCAGGCGAGATTATTCTAAAAATTGATCCAGGTTCAGCCTTTGGAACTGGGCAGCATCAGACTACCCAATTATGTATTTATGCCTTGCAGGAATGGTTTGATGCAGGTGGTAAACTGCTTGATATTGGTTGCGGCAGTGGGATTCTTTCTATATTAGGACTCTTGCTGGGTGCTGAAGAAGTTTTTGCATGTGATATAGATCCCGCGGGGGCAATGTCAGCAACCAGAAGAAATGGTGCGTTAAACCCCGTGGACATGAGTCGCATGAAAGTGAGGGCAGGGGATATTTTGTCTGATGAAAACCTATGCAAAGAAATTTGCGAAGTGCAATATGATGTAGTTGTTGCAAATATTGTAGCAGATGTAGTGATTGCAATTGCGCCAATTGTGCCAAATTTCATAAAGTCAAACGGGATATTCATTGCGTCTGGAGTAATTGACGAAAGGTTAGATGATGTGCTGGCGGCATTTACTTCTAGTGATATTGATGTGATTTGGCAAAAAGCGTTTGAAGGGTGGCATTGTATTGTTGGCAGAAATATGAGGAATGGTGCATGATTTATTTTGATAACGCTGCAACAACTCCATCTCTATTTGGGATTAAAAATGATGTGTTTAGTAATCCATCTTCGCCGCATGGGCTAGGTATATTGGCAGAACGTGAACTAGAAAAGTCACGACACTTACTTCGCACGCTTTTAGGTATTAAGGGTAATATCACCTTTACGTCGGGCGGGACAGAATCTAATAATCTGGCAATAATCGGTTTTGCGTTAGCCAACAAACGCAACAATATTACCATTTTTGCCGAGCCGTGGGAGCATCCGTCCATACTTGAGCCTATCAAATTTGCAAAAGAACATATTGGCTGCACCGCCCATATCGCACCAAAAGAAATGTGGCAAACATCATCAAAGGGTATCCAATTGGTATGCATTTCTCATGTAAACCATGAAACAGGAAATATCAACGATGTATTAGCAATGGCACAAACGTTGAAGAATGAAAATTCGCAAACAATAATGCTTGTGGATGGTGCACAGGGTTTTTGTAAAGAAGACTTTTCGCCAATTTTTTCGCAAACAGATTTCAAAAATATTGATATGTATTCATTCAGTGGGCATAAATGCCATGCCGCAACGGGAGTAGGGGGGCTTGCGATACGAGATGGTGTTCGCATAACTCCGCTTCTATATGGTGGTGGACAAGAGAATCGTCTTCGCCCAGGTACGGAAAATTTAGACGGGATTTTAATTTTATCTCAAACAGCAAAAACACTTTTCGAGTCGAAGGCGTCGCATCACGTACACGTTACAACAATAAAGGCGGCACTTTCTTCTATAACTAATGAACTTTCAAACGTGGTTGTCAATAGTCGTGCTGGAATGGTTTCTCCGTATATTTTGAATATGAGTTTTCTTGGTGTAAAAGGTGAAACGCTAGTACATCTGCTTTCAGAGAAAAAGATTTATGCTTCAATGGGGGCGGCTTGCCGTAGCCGTAAACGTATTAAATCTTCGCTAGAGATAATGGGATTTGATCAGGCAATAGCAACGTCAGCTGTTCGATTTAGTTTTTCTCATTTAAACACAGTAGAGGAAGCCATATGCGCAAAAAAAATAATAATCGAAAGCGTAAAGCAGCTTAGACGAGTGCTTGGGTATAAGAGGTAGCCATGGACGTAAAAAAAGTTTTATTAGTGAAATACGGCGAAATTTCATTGCGCAAGGGGAATCGCGCACATTTTGAACATCAGTTGCTCGACGCCATCCGCTGGAATTTGAAAAATATTAACAAGGGCAACCTGCGTGTTGTACGCGAGCAAGGACGCTTTTTAATTGAGGATATCTCAAGTGATATTAATGCAGATATCGTTTTGCCGTTAATCCGTCACATATTTGGAATTACAGGGTTTTGTCATGCAATAAAAACATCAGCGAGAAATATTAATGATTTACAACCCATTGCACTTAATTTTTTCTGCGAATATATGCAGAAAAAACAAGGTGTTCAGACTTTCAAAGTGGAAACAAAGCGGAGTGATAAACACTATCCAATGACATCAAGTGAAATTTCAGCAGCAATTGGTGAAAGTATTTTTCATTCCAATTTAAATTTGAAAGTGAACCTTCGCAGCCCAGATGTCACACTTTGGACAGAAATTCGTAATCATGTTTATTTTTATGTAGAAAGTGAAGTAGGCGTGGGCGGTTTGCCATATGGTGCAAGTGGCAAAGGCGTATTACTTCTTTCTGGGGGATTTGATAGTCCTGTGGCGGGCTTTTTAGCGGCGCGGCGCGGTGTAAAAATAATACCCATTTACTTTCATTCACCGCCATTTGTATCTGAACGTGCGGCCGATAAAGTGCGTGACCTTGCGGCAGAAATTGCAAAATACACAGGAAAAATGACACTCTACATGGTACCATTTACAGACACTCAGCTATATCTTCGGGACAACGTACACCCTGAAAAGTTAACCATCATGCTAAAACGCGCAATGCTCCGTCTTGCAAATACAATAGCCGAAAAAGAGAAAGCCCAATGCATCATCACAGGCGATAGCGTTGGACAGGTGGCAAGTCAAACTATTCAAAGTTTGGCGGCAGTCAATTCTGCCGCTACTTTGCCAATTTTGCGTCCACTATCCACAATGGACAAACAAGAAATTATAGATATGGCAATGAAAATAAATACGTACTCCATATCAAGCCGCCCTTATGAAGATTGCTGCACAATCTTTGTGGCTAAACACCCCGAAAATAAGCCAAATACCAAAGTGATTGAACGTATTGAATCGCAAATATTTGAAGGGCTTGCACCGCTGTTAGCTAAAGCCATTGATAACGCGATTTTGCATGAAGTCTAACATGTTTTAATCTCGTCGTAACTTAATCAACAATTTCTGAAAACAAAATGGTTACAACATCCATAATTTGAGGTATAATAAAAATAGAGTGGTATCCACAATAATCCAATACACATGAAAGAAGGAAATTTAAAATGTTTAAACTCACAAGCAAAATCATATCAATGACAGCGTTTCTGCTTCTAGGTGCGTTGACCCTGTCCGCCTGTGCAAATGATGCAGAAACTCAAGCCGCTAACCCAGAGCCTGAAGCGACACAACCCGCTGAAACTGAACCCGTCGTCACCGATGACGCAACCCCGGCAGATATCCGCGAATTAGAAGACGAGCAACTCCCGTTGTTAGACGGTTCAATTTTTGAACCATTAAAAGATGCACCGTTAACACTGCTGCAACTCACCCCAGTAAATCAAGGTGAAGAGCTTATGATATTGCATACCACGATGGGTGATGTCACATTGCGATTCTTTCCAGATGAAGCACCACAAGCAGTGGAAAACTTTTTGACACATGCAAGAGCGGGATTTTATGACGGGATTATATTCCATCGTGTTATTCCGGGGTTTATGATTCAGGGTGGTTGCCCACTGGGTACAGGTACAGGCGGCCAAAGTATCTGGGGCGAACCATTTGGGCTTGAACCCAGCCTAAATGTACGTCACTTCCGCGGCGCGTTGGCAATGGCACATGCGGGCGGTGCAATGGGAAGTCAATTTTATATTGTTCAAAATACAGAAATTGACCAAATGTTTATGCACGAAATGAATGAAATTATTAATTCTCAAAACATGCCAATGGGACGTTTCGAAAACGGGCAGCGTCTTTATGTTGGTGATGTTTTCACCGAAGCAGAAGCGCGTCATTTTATGACATATGGCGGCACTCCATTTTTGGATTGGTTGTGGAGTCCACAAGGACATACAGTATTTGGTCATGTCGTTGAAGGGATGGACGTCGTAGACGCAATTGCAGCAACTGAAACAGCAGCTGACCGCCCCGTGGAAGATGTAATTATCGAACGTATTTCTTTCATATATTATGGCGGTTGATTTACCCGAAGGAGTTTCTTGTATGATATATCTTGACAATGCCGCAACAACATCACTGCACCCAAATGTGCTAAAGGCAATGATGCCATACTTGACAGACAGCTATGCCAATCCGTCAAGTGTATATCGTCCAGCGCAAAAAGTGAGAAGTGCTATTGACGAAGCGCGAAGTAATATCGCGAAAGTATTATCCGCAAGCCCAGGTGAAATATACTTTACCGCAGGCGGCACCGAGTCCGATAACTGGGCAATAAAAGGTATTATTGAATCGTTGTCAAAGCCAAAAGGGCATATTATAACCTCATCAATCGAGCATCATGGAATATTTCACGTTTGCGAATACCTTAAAAAGCAGGGACACGAAATAACATACCTCCCTGTAGACAGCGGTGGATTTGTTTCTCCAGAATCGGTAGCTGCGGCTATTCGCCCTGACACCGCTCTGGTGTCAATCATGTTGGCTAATAATGAAGTGGGTACCATTCAGCCTATAGCGGAAATAAGCAAAATCACACGTAAACATTCAATCCCATTGCATACGGACGCGGTTCAAGCCGTGGGGCATATTCCAGTAAATGTAGACGAATTAGATGTTGATCTTCTATCTCTTTCGGCTCATAAATTCCACGGGCCAAAAGGAATAGGCGCATTGTATATACGCAAAGGCACAAAAATATCCCCACTATTCCATGGCGGCGCGCAAGAGCGTAGTCGCCGTGCCGGTACAGAAAATGTGCCGGGAATCATAGGCATGGGTGCCGCGTTAATGCTAGTTTCCGAAGAAATGGAAACAGAGGCTGTAAGGCTAACCGCACTTCGTGATAAGTTAATTGATGGGATATTAACAAAAATACCCCATACGCGATTAAATGGGGCGATGCAAAATAGACTGCCTGGCAATGCAAACATCTCCTTCGATTTTATAGAAGGGGAATCATTGCTTTTGCATTTAGATATGCATGGTTGTCAGGCATCAACAGGTTCGGCATGTTCGGCAATATCCCTTGAGCCATCTCATGTACTGATGGCAATGGGACTTTCTCACGAACATACAAATGGAGCAGTCAGGTTTACGCTAGGCCGTGATAACACAGATGATGATATTGTAAAGGTGTTGGAAATACTCCGTACCTCCGTAGAAAAAATACGAGCAATGTCACCACTTTACGATGATTTTTTGAAAGGACAAAAGTGATGGAATATACTGAAAAAGTCGTGGATCATTTCATGAACCCACGCAATGTTGGCGAAATAGAAGACGCCAGTGGTGTAGGCACAGTAGGCAATGTAAAATGTGGAGATATTATGCGTGTCTTTCTAAAAATAGAAAACGGCATAATAGAAGATGCCAAATTTAAAACCTTTGGTTGTGGTGCGGCGGTGGCCACATCAAGCATGGCAACAGAAATGGTAAAAGGTAAAACAATTGAGGAAGCATTAAAGATTACAAATAAGGCAGTAATGTCTGCTTTGGATGGCTTACCTGCGGTAAAAGCCCATTGTTCAGTACTTGCAGAAGAGGCATTGCAATCCGCGTTGTGGGATTATGCACAAAAGAATAACCTGACAATCGAAGGGCTGGAAGAACCAAAAGAAGCATCGCACAGTCATTGATATTTACTTTGCATTAAAGCCCGTGGTATAATGGGAAATACATCAAATTCAAATTAGTGCGGTAGTTCCGCGAGAGGGCATAGCCATGTACCAACAAGGGGATAGGATAGTTTACCCGTTATACGGGGCGGGTGTGATTGACAGTTTAGAAGATAAGGAAATAGACGGTGAAATTCAAACGTATTATGTGTTAAACATTCCCGTAGGCAATTTAAAAATAATGATATCGGCTACAAAGGCTGAAACGCATAATGTGCGCCCAATTCACAAAGGCGAGCTTTTGTTGCAAATGCTTAGTCAATCGGTTGACCACCACCCGGAAATGCCAGACAACTGGAACCAGCGGTACAAAGAAAACATGGAGCGCATAAAATCAGGCGATTTGCCTCAGGTTGCGCTGGTATTTAATAGTTTACTGCTTCGCGAGCGCGAGCGTGGTCTATCCACTGCCGAAAAGAAAATGATGACCACCGCAAAGCAAATTATACTATCTGAATTGATTTTGTCGTTAGATATAGAGCGCCCGGCGGCAGAAGAAATTTTAGATAACACATTTAGGTAGGTATTAATCGTATGTATTTTGATGCCCATGTGCATAGTGTTGCTTCACCTGATTCAGAAATGAACGCGAAAGACGCAATCGCTACCCTTGCTACAAAAGGACTTGGTGTCATTTTCACCGAACATGTAGACTATGTTTTGTCAAGCGAGCGCGATTTAAATGCAACAGATTTTTTTGTAAACGGCAAACAAGAGTTTGTGTACGATTTTGAAATTTATCCGGCAACATATCAAAGCTTGCGAAGTGATTCGGTTTTACTTGGGTTAGAAATAGGACTAACTGCTGCTTATGCCACTAAAAACAAGAAAACATGTATGGGTGATTATGATTATATTTTAGGCTCGATTCATAGTGTAGACGGGATGGACATTTATTTCGACTTACAAAACGGCATTGATAAGCATTTTATAAGCCGCTATTTGACCTATTCCCGTGAAATGGTTGAGCTATGCGGTTTTTTTGATACATTAGGGCATATTGACTATGTGATACGATATGATGCAAACGCCCGAAAATGGTATAGATACGAGTATTTTGCACAGGAATTTGACGCACTTTTTAAAGCGTTAATAGAACGAGATATCGCGCTGGAAATGAATACGGCTTTATTTGACAAAATCGACGATTATGAAAAAATTTTAACACCTATTTATTCGCGATTTAGAAAACTAGGTGGAAAGTACTGCACAATTGGCTCGGATGCGCACTGCATACAAGATCTTGGACGGCATTTTGACAAAGCAAAAAATGTAGCAGTAGCCGCAGGGCTGGAAGTTGTGTATTATAGAAGAAGAAAATGTTTTTTGTGTGAATAAACCGAAAGGATGTTATATATGTCTCCCAACATTACATTATTCATCGAGAACGATTATGAACAACTCAGTCGGAAAGCTGCGAGAATCTTCGCCGACTCGGTAAGAACCAACCCTGTAGGTTCGTTTGGATTTGCTACAGGTGGCACTCCCGAAGGTATGTATACAGAAATGATTAAAATGCAGAAGGCCGGCGAAGCCGATTTTTCACAGCTAACAGCATATAATCTGGATGAATACTTTCCTATCGAACCCGATCACCATCAAAGTTATGAATATTTCATGGCGAATAAGTTGTTTGATGCGATTGGTTTGCCTCATGACAAACGCAATATCCCCAGAGGCGATGCGAAAGACCCGCATATTGAAGCGGCAGAATATGATGTGCTTGCCATAGGGTCACGTATTCAAATGCAAATATTAGGCATTGGTAACAATGGACATATTGGATTTAATGAGCCATCAGATTATTTTCGTGGTGCAACGGGGCATGTTGCGTTAACGCAAAGTACAATTGACAGTAATGCGCGCTATTTTGATTCGCCAGACGATGTGCCGCGTCATGCCATTACGATGGGTGTCAAAACAATTATGATGGCTGAAACCATTTTGTTGCTTGCCAGTGGCGAGGCTAAGGCACCTATTTTATGGGACGCACTCAAAGGATTAATTACCCCGCTTGTACCTGCGTCTATTTTGCAGATGCACCGCGACGTTATTGTTGTCGCAGATAACGCCGCCGCTAAACATTTGGCTGCAGTGTAGCCGCTATTAATGATTAAACAAAAAGGAACATCGTTTATAAAGCAGGCCGCTATTTTAGGAGCGGCCTCTCTTTTTGTGCGTCTAATTGGTTTTTTGTATCGTATTCCTGTCACCAATTGGCTTGGCGATGAGGGGATCGGGTTTTATACAAGGGCGTATTTTATTTATACGTTTGCGGTTGTTATTTCATCGGGGGCATTGCCTGCGGCGGTTTCAAGGCTGGTAAGCGAACGCGTCGCACGTGACCAATACCGAAACGCCCATAGGCTTTTTAAAACGGCAATGGGTTTTGCTATGTTTGTTGGGGTGGTTGCTGGTCTAATCATGGGGCTGGGTGCAGGCTGGATGTCTGAATTTTTTGACATGCCCGAAGCGGCACATGCCATTCGTGTACTTGCGCCTACTATTTTTTTTGTAGCTATTTTGGCAGTTTTCCGTGGTTATTTTCAAGGAATGAAAAATGCGATGCCTACTGCGCTTTCCCAGATAGTTGAACAAATTTTTAATGTGGTGTTTACGGTTTGGCTTGTCTTTGTATTTCTTGACGCGGCTAATTTACAGTATTCTGTTGCTGGTGGCGCGGCGGGTACGGGTATTGGTGCGATTGCTGGGGTTATCGTTGTTGTTATTCTGTATGTGCGTGTGGCTAAAGATTTAAGACATCGTGCAAATTCTGACGAATCACATGTGTCTACCAACGAGACTGGGCGGCAGCAGATGGCAGTCATTTTGCGTACGGCATTGCCTATCGTTGTGGGCATGGGCGTTTATTCGGCGGCAAATATTATCGACTTTGGTATGGCAAGTGATAGAATGGCGGCAAGTGGCGCATTTAACGAGGATGAAATTAACGCACTAGTCGGGCAGTTTACAGGCAAATTTTTATTGCTTACTACATTGCCTGTGGCACTTTCAATGGCACTGTCAGCGGCGGTTATTCCTGAAATAACAACATCGCAGGTAAAAATGGATATGGGCGCGATACGCCGCAAAACGAATATGGCATTAAGGCTTTCGATGATGCTGTCCATTCCTGCTGCGGTTGGGCTTGGTGTTTTGGCCGACCCAATTATCGCGCTATTATTTCCTGCGCACCCCGGCGGTGGTTGGCTTCTCATGTATGGTGCGGCAAGTATTATTTTTTTAGCAATGGTACAAATTTTAACGGGCGTATTGCAAGGCATTGGCCATGTTGGTATCCCTGTCATTGGCGCGACAATTGGCGTACTTAGCAAAATCCCTGTCAATTATTTTCTGATTGCCATCCCTGAAATCAATATATTGGGTGCAGTCATTAGCACCATTGTATGCTATATGATTGCGGCAGCGATTAATTTATTTTTTTTGAGAAAGATAACAGGCATTTTGCCAGACTTTGTGGGCGCGTTTGTTAAACCGCTCATTTCTGCCACTGGCATGGGGGTAGTTGTTTTTGTTTTCTATTATTTTTCGGCAATGATTATGTCAAATAGAATGGCAACATTGGTTGCGCTTGGTGCAGGATTTATCGCATACCTTATTTTATTGCATCTGATAAAAGGTTTTAGGCCTGAAGACATTAACGCACTGCCATTGCCAGACAAGATAAAACAATGGATGCGGCGTTGACAATAAAATAACAGCTCCATCTTCAATAGAGGTTTGTGTAATTTACAAGAATTTATAAATATATCCAATAGTAGCTTGTATTAGAATTATTGGGAATAAATTAAGAGGTGGCGTACTTTATAGTCATCCTTTCAATTTTACAGAAGGAGATTCCAACATGACTAACGATGAACCCAGAATAGGTAGCATCATCTATGATGCACGAAAAAAATCAAACTTAACCCAATGCCAGCTTTCTGAAAAAATAGGCATAGCCCAATGCGATATAAGCCGTATAGAAAGCGGCAAAGCCAACCCGTCAATAAAAACAATAAGCAGAATTGCCGCAGGCATGGGTATGAGGGTTAGAATCGAATTTTTAAAAGCAAAGTAATAGAATAAAGCGCGATAAATAAAGGTTCAGATTCCTTCTTATTGGGCTTTTTTTGTGAATCTCAAAATTCCCTGTTACTCACAGTCCCCCACCTTTCTATTTAACCCAATTTCTGATATAATCTAATGGAAATGTCCCGCAAATTCAACCTTAGCGCCAGCCGCTATATAAGGAGATACAAATGAGCGACCAAACACCGGAAACAGATATCATCGAACAACGTATAAAACCCATTGATATAGTCACTGAAATGCAAGGTTCGTACCTAGAATATGCGATGAGCGTTATTGTTGCCCGCGCATTGCCTGATGTCCGTGACGGTTTAAAACCTGTACACCGCCGTATTTTATACGCGATGAGCGAGCTAAACCTTGACCCGACTAAAGCATTTAAAAAGTCTGCGCGTATTGTGGGCGACACGATGGGTAAATACCACCCCCACGGCGACAGTGCGATTTACGACGCCATGGTGCGTATGGCGCAAGATTTTTCTATGCGTTATACATTGGTTGAAGGACATGGTAACTTTGGGTCGATGGACGGAGACGGTGCGGCGGCCCAGCGTTATACCGAAGCGCGGCTGTCAAGACTCAGCATGGAAATGCTGACGGACATTGAAAAAGACACCGTCAATTTCATACCCAACTACGATGGTGAATTTAGTGAACCGTCTGTTTTGCCTGCCCGTTTTCCTAATTTATTGGTGAATGGTTCTTCTGGTATTGCGGTGGGTATGAGTACGAATATTCCCCCGCATAATTTAACGGATGTTATCACCGCTGTGCTTCGCCGTATAGACGACATGCGCGAAGGTGTTGAAACGCCATTAAGTGATTTGATTGATATTGTAAAAGCCCCCGACTATCCCACGGGCGGCGCGATTCTTGGCACCAGAAATATCCGTGAAGCCTATCGCACAGGGCGCGGCAAGGTGTTGCTGCGAGCCGATGCGACCATTGAACCATTGCCTGGCGCAACAGGCCGCGAGCAAATTCGTGTCACCGCGATACCGTACCAAGTAAACAAAGCCAACTTGGTCAAGCATATGGCAGACTTGGTCAAAGATAAAAAAATAGACGGTATTACCGACATCCGCGACGAGTCAAACCGTAATGGTGTGCGTATCGTTATTGAGTTGCGTCGTGATGCTAACGCCAATGTGGTGTTAAACCAGTTGTATAAACTGTCTGCATTACAGCAAAGCTATGGTATCATTCTGCTTGCATTGGTAAACAACGAACCGAAAATTTTAAATCTTGCGGAAATAATTGACCATTATATCAGCCACCAAAAAGAAGTGATTACACGCCGCACACAGTTTGACTTGGCAAAGGCCGAACGCCGTGCGCATATATTAGAAGGTTTACTCAAAGCCCAAGACCATATCGACGAAATTATTAAAATCATACGTTCAAGCGACGACGGCAATCATGCCCGTGACAGATTGATTGAAACCTTCGATTTTACACAAATTCAAGCCCAGGCCATTGTGGATATGCGTCTTCGCGCATTAACAGGGCTTGAAAAGCAACGCCTTGAAAAAGAATATGCCGAATTGCAAATTTTAATAACAGAACTCACCAAAATCCTAAACGATGGAAATTATCTGCTTCATGTGCTTAAAGAAGAAATGACGGTCATCAAAACTAAATTTGGCGACGAACGCCGTACAGCCATTTTGCATGACCCAGGTGATATTAACATGGAAGATTTAATTGACGAAGCCCAAAGTGTCATCACGATAAGCAACATGGGTTATATCAAACGTATTCCGTTGGATGCGTACCGTAGCCAAGCGCGTGGTGGAAAAGGTGTCATGGGAATGCAAACCCGTGAAGAAGACTGGGTCAAAGACTTGTTTGTGGCAAACACCCACGACCATATTTTATTCTTCACATCCCGTGGGCGGGCGCATAGTATGCGCGCGTTTGAAATCCCTGAAGCTGGGCGGCAGGCCAAAGGTATGCCGTTGGTTAATTTGCTTAATTTAAACGGCGGTGAGACAGTAGCGTCTATGTTCCCAGTGACTAAAGAGGGATGGGATGGCTATTTAATCATGGTTACTGCGCAAGGATTGGTGAAGCGTACTGAACTCAGCCAGTTCTCTAAAATAAATAAATCTGGACTTGCGGCCATTACATTCCGTGAAGATGATAGTTTAATTTCCGTACTGCGTTCCGATGGCGAACGTGAACTATTTCTTGCCACATGCCAAGGGCGCGGCATACGATTTAATGAAAATCAAGTGCGCCCCAGTGGAAGAATGGCAATGGGTGTACGCGGCATGAAACTGCGTTCAAATGACAAAATTGTTGGTGCAACCGTTGCCGATGGGCAAGTATTGCTGGTATCCGCCAATGGTTATGGCAAATGCACACCGCTGGAGGACTGTCGTGGGCAGAACCGTGCAGGCATGGGCATCATCGTGTACAAGCCAAGCGAAAAAACAGGTCAAGTTATGGGTATAGAAGCGGTTTCAGAAAATGACGGACTGATGCTGATTAACTCCGAAGGTATCATCATTCGTATTCGTGTGGCCGATATTTCTGTGCGTGGGCGTTTTGCGTCTGGTGTTAAGCTTATTAACATGGCAGAGGGTGTGACTGTGGTGAGTATGGCCAAAATTACAGATGATGACCATGATGATGATGAAACCATCGAAAATGAAATAAGCGAAAATGAAACCATTTAATGCACTAATTGGTATACTAATCATACTGGCGACTTTTTCAATGGCGGCGGCAGTTTATCTTGTGCTGGACGAAAACATAGGAAGCGGTGAAGGTTTTGCATCGCTTCCTATGTTTAGCCGCACCGAAACCGCACCTGTGTTTGCTGGAAACGAAACCGAAAATGCGAATGATAACGCGAATGCGCCAACGAATCAAACCCAAAACACATATATACACATACATATATATGAAGAACCCCCCGCCGATGGCTCCACCTTCGTTGGCGAAAACTACATACAAATAATCCCATTGCCGTCAGAACCACCAACCGAAGAAGAACCAACGCTGCCATGTCCATACACCGTCACAATCACCTTATCCGCCGCTGGTGACACCACGCTAGGCGGCGACTCGCGCTGGGGCGGCTACCATGCATTTATGCGCGAATTCCGTGACAGCGGTCATGACCACAGTCATTTTATGCGCAATGTCGCGCATATTTTCCGTGATAGCGACCTTGCCATTGTAAACTTAGAGGGCACACTTACATACGCGACCGACCACATGGATAAAGCGTTTGTCTTCCGTGGGCCGCCGCATTTTGCCCGCATACTTTCCAGTGCATATGTAGATGCCGTTACCATTTCAAATAATCACACGATTGATTTTTTCGACCAAGGCTACCGTGATACAGTCGATGCCCTTCGTGCAGAAGACATTGCATACTTTGGTAATGAATTTAACATAATAAAAGAAGTCAACGGCATACAAGTAGGTATGTTTGGCTACAGAATATGGGGTGATACCGCGCAAAACCGAAACAATATCACCCGCTCGATAGAATATCTACAAGAAAACGGCGCGCAACTCATCATCGCCTATTTCCATTGGGGTGTAGAGGGCGCAAACACGCCCGAGCAATATCAAGTCAACATCGGGCGTTTTGCCATTCGCCAAGGTATAGACCTTGTGCTTGGCGCACATCCTCATGTCATCCAAGGCACCGAAAAATACATGGGGCGGCACATTGTATATTCACTGGCCAATTTTTGTTTTGGTGGAAATGCAAACCCACGCGACCAAGACAGCTTTATTTTCCAGCAGACATTCACATTTTATCAAGATATATTACAGCCAAATGATGACACAAACATCATTCCTGTTTTTGTATCGTCGGTAAGATACCGCAACGATTTCCAGCCCACCGTCGCAGAGGGCGAAGATGCCGAACGCATTTTAGCAAGAATTGCGACATATAGTGCGCTGTTGTCTCATTAAAACAAATTTTGATATTATTATAACGGTTTCAAAGGTGTTAAAATTTTTATTGCTTATTTAATTTTTATATGATATTATCTGTTTGCGATATATATAATGTCAGATATTTTTTGGAAAAGTATGATTTATTTGGCGTTGTAATTGTATAAAGGGGGAAAAGTAATATGAAAACTTATTTATGTTCCATCAGGCGCAATAGGCATATATCAACAAAGATGCTTGCGCTATTTTTTGTGTTTCTGTTAGCATTCAATCCACTAATGGTGGCGGGGCTTTCAGCGGACACGGGAACTACAAATGATTACAAAAGTGCAAGCGATACGGTGGATGAAATTGCAGAAAATGAAACCACAGATTCTGAAACGGAGTATTCTTACCATGATGAAGAAACACCGTCCGAAACAGAATATGAATACAGCGACGAAGCAACAGAATACCCGAGTGAGTATGACACTAAACCAGAAGAAGATGTTGAATACCCACATGAAGATGACGAGTTAGAAGTTGATGAAATAGCACCGTTTCTTCCTATGGCATTTCCTGCACCTAGGCTGGAACCTCAGTTTCTTGTAACTTTTAATCCTAATCACGCCAATGCCACTTTGCTTGGTGCAAACACACGCCCTATCTTTTTTGCGGGGGATTCGTTGGGTGCTGGTATGCCTGGCGCGCCTTCCCGTGCAGATAACCATATTTTCATGTCGTGGAACACAGATATAAACGGCTCAGGTCATGTTTTCACCAGTGAAACGCCAGTTTACAGCGACAAGACCGTTTATGCGCAATGGGGTTGGCGGATTACATTCTTTGGCGACAGTACACTAGGTGACAATGTGGTCATGCTTCCTGAAATCAATGTTTTAGGCAGCGGTGCCAACGTGAATATAAGCACATCTCCAAACGACCCAAACAATTATGGCGCACGTGAGATTTATGCGGTTGATGGCGGTATAAGTTTTGATAATCTGTCAGACATTGCATGGCCAAATGACCCGCCCGAACACATACGCCCAGGGTATACCTTCTTAGGATGGTACACAATAGACGGTGTCCGTTACGATTCAAGTTCGAATATAACCGACCAACTTGCCCTTCATGCGCGCTGGTCAGACACAGAAAATTTGACCGTAACATTTAACCCGACTGAGGGTGCGCTGGCTGCTGGTGCGGCAGGTCATCGGTATGCTATACCCAATAGCAGTATTTCTCAATCATGGTTAAGTCCGCATTATTTAAATGCCAATGTTTCTTGGGCGCGTTCGGCTCCGGAAGTTGTTGCACCGTTAAATCAAACGCTTCATGCTTGGTTTTCGCAGCCTTTAGGGCAAGGTCAACTGTTTGCGCCTCCCGGGCGTGAATCTGTGAGTTCAAGTAGTGGCGGTATTGTTGATACAAGCGGTTGGGCAATGTTAGCAGTTGAAGAAAGCATGGAAGTTTATGCATTTTGGGTACACAGGGTAATTTTTGACCCAAGGGGCGGTACCTTCCATCATGGCGAATTTATTGATTCAAACCCCGAAGCCACATTAATGGGTGGACAATCAATCAGAGGACGGGACATTCCCGCTCATCTTGTAAATGCAACACTCATGCATGAAGAGGTCAGACCTGCCTATAGACTGGGCAGTCCGCATTCGCAATCGTTTTTTGTCCCTGGCGTAAATCATCCTGTACCAACACCATACAGATTTGGTTACGACTTTTTAGGTTGGCAAGTTTCAAGTCAAAGTAGCCCCCATCATGGTCTACAACATCTTACAAACGAAGACGTTGCAAAGCTTGAAATAAATGAGAACACAACTTTCATTGCCCAATGGAGTCTTGCCGCTGATTCATCTTTGGTTAATGTAACATTTAACGGCAATGGTGGTACGCCAGAATCATACGTTGTAAGAAATATAGTGCGCGGGGATAATATCCGCACCTCCGTCCAGCAAATGGCGCGGATACCAATAAAAGACGGCTATACCTTCATGGGATGGAATTCTGCACCTGATGGGTCAGGTCAACCATTTTTTGCGGCAACCCCTGTTCATGAAAACCGCACGGTGTATGCAAAATGGGCACCGGCAATAAATGTAACATTTAACGATAATGGCGGTGTGATTACCTCTGTACCCAATAATCCGCGTCTTTTGCCGCCCAATGGCTCTATTTATGAAATTAGCCAAATTTGGCGCGACGCCTCAGGTTCGTCCGGTGCTTGTAATCAGCATTCGGGTGCAATGCGTTTGCCATCCGGTGCTGTAAGAGAAGGATACACGGCATTAAAGTTTAGACCGTTGGTGACAGCACTCAATCAATATAACCCAAATGCTCAATCTTCTGGTGAGCGCATCACTCAAGTTGTGTTTAACACGAGCCCAAGCGGAAATGGATCCACTTTTGGTAGGCGTACACCTGTTGGTCATAGTGACATGGAAGTGTATGTAACATGGACGGGTGTTGTAACATTTAATAACAACCACACATCATTTAGTCCAAATGGAACTGACCAAATTGTATTGCGTCAAGTCCCGTCAGGTCGGACAATTGCGACGAATGACTTACAGGAAAGAATGACAAATTTGCATAGTGTAACGGGCACAAATCCACATGTTTCTGGTACAGTGCTCACCAATGGCAGTACACTGATTCCAGCGGATGATAGTGCTGTCGCTACAAACAGAGCTTCCCGAATGAGATATCAAAACAGAATGCCAAATCAAGCGATCTGGCCTGCATTTCAAAAAGCTGGTGATTGGAATTTTGTAGGATGGTTTGAAAATGCAGACCGCAGAAACCCAGGCCGTCAGTTTACTGAAAATACCGTAGTAGAAGGCGATATAGAGGTTTTTGCACACTGGGCAAACGCGCTTGTACTAAATTTAGGAGAAGCACCACCTAACCCAAGTTGGATTGATAGCAACGGGACAATAAGTGTACCACTTGGAATGCCTATTGGAGGAGCGTTGCCGACACCACCCGTTTGGCAAGGACATGATTTTGCTGGATGGTTTATATTTACAGATACAGGTATTCAAAAAGTTGATGCTGATACTATTATTGACCAGTGGTGGATGCTCACCGCAATGTGGTATATTCCTGTTACATTTCTTCCAAACGCAACAGACGGCGTTTTTGCTGAACCCGCGAATGCTTCTGATGAACATGACGTCCAGCATATGGTAGGCCGCCCAGTAAGCGATTCCGCACATTTTGGTGTCACAAGAGATAACTGGACATTTGATAGCTGGAATACAGATCCATATGGTCAAGGCGAACGGTTTACGTCTTCTACCCCCATATTTTCAAATAATGTGGGTACAGTGTATTTATACGCGCAATATACTGGCAGAGTAGAATTTGACCTAAATGATAATAACGCTGGCGCAACATTTAATAACAATACATTGGCACCAGCGTCAGTTAATCTGCTTGAACGCGAAAACATTGCATCAACACCGGGTGCATCAATGCCTCTTGAAAATCAAATGAGTCGATACGGTCATACTTTTGACGGTTGGAATACTAGATTCGACGGTAGTGGTTCTTCATTTGATGCACACACACAAATGCTTACTGGTGACAAAACGGTTTTTGCCCAGTGGGTGGCTAATGAGTATAATCTCACTGTAAGTAATTACCCTGCATATTTATCCCCAGTTGGCCAAACAGAAAATGGTATCCGTGCATATGGCTCTGCACTTGACTTAGTGCAAGGTAACGCGCCTGACGGCTATAGCTTTCTTGGCTGGGCAATAGATGACCAAAACTGGGCAACGGCACAGGCAAATGGTTATGATTGGGAGCAGGCCGTTGCTGCAAATTTGGTAACATCTTTGCCTGCCAACATGCCCGCTTCAGATTTAGATGTAATAGCGGTATGGGGTGAAATTACAGAAGCCGCGCTAAATGTATTTAATCTTGTAATCAACAATTATCCAGATGGTTTGACACATATCGGTCAAACAGCAACAGCAAATGGAAATAACTTGTCGGTTGCAGAAGGAACGCATCCACTGCATCAAGATACATTTGTACACATTGATGAAGGAACTGTAAGTGGCTGGCGTTTTATAGGCTGGCAAGGCAATGTAATATTAAACCCTAATACATTTACCATGCCCTCCAATGATGTTAACTTAACAGCTATCTGGGAAGTCATAGTTGAAACGCCTACAGAAGAACCCACAGAAGAGCCTACTGAGGAACCTACAGAAGAACCTACTGAGGAACCTACAGAAGAGCCTACTGAGGAACCCACAGAAGAACCTACCGAAGAACCAGAAGACGAAGAACTCATTGAGGAAGAATCTGTTGAAGAAGAGCCCGAACAAGAGCTACCCGGAAATGTAATTGGCGGCGGAGACTATGGTGGAACAGGTGACGATAGCAGTTACTCCACGTCACCTTCACCAAACCAACCCGACGAAACCCCAACCGTATTACCGTATATGCCATCTGTAGAAATTTATCCTACAATCGAAGTCGTAAATGAAACAGAATCAGAAATGGCTACTGCCCCTGCAATAGAAACCGAGAACACATTGGTTCAGTACGGCGATATGTGGATAGAATTTGACGATGTGGGTATACCATTGGGTGCATGGGTTAATGACGAAGACGAAGGCCTGTGGATTTTTGACGAATATATTCCACTGGGTGCGTTTGCACTTGCACCAGTCGCAGGGCTTTCTGTAATGCCTCAGACAGGGCTTGAAAGTTTTGGTGTACAATTTGGTATATTGTTTGGACTTGCGCTGTTAGTCGCTGCTATTACAGTAGTGATGATTAAGCGAGAATCTGCAAAACGCAAGAAATGCGGAAAATAAAAGCGTGATGGTTAAAATCTAATGGAGTTTTATATAAATAAAAGAGGCTTTTCATCAGGCCTCTTTTATTTTTTATAAAAAAGAAACAGGGTTTGGCGCAAAGTGACAAGTTTTTAATATGAGTCATAAATTTCCAGTCAGCTTCTTCGCTTTATTACGTCTACATTTATGTAAGCGACTGAAATGACCATAGTTGCTATGTCGGAGGATAAAATGGAAGATATGCTTGTGCGCATGGTGGAACATGCAAAACAGGGGGATGAAGACGCTTTTGGGTATATTTACGAGAGGTTTTCTAAAGTTGCCTATTACATTGGCTTACGCATGACAAAAAACAACGAAGACGCAAACGACGTCATGCAAGAGGTGATGATTAAGCTGCAACAGAATTTGCATATGATAGAAAACCCTCATGCGATTGGTGCCTATGTAAACAAAATAGCTGTCAACTATTGCCTAGACTTTTTGCGCAAAAATAAGCGATTGCAAGTATACGACAACTCCGAAGAATGACAGAGTTTGTCAAGTAGGTAATTTGTAGAACCAAAAAAATATTTATGTACGGCAAAACCGCCATCGTGATGAATGTCTACAATGGCGGTTTTGTTATATTATTTTTTCGGAAACGGCTTCCGATATTGATGTCTACAGCTTGTTATGATGCGGTTGCTCCATCTTCCTCATCTTCTCGCGGAAGTGCCATTAATGACTGTGCGCTACTGTCTTGCGCTGTTGATGCCGTGTTTTCTGTAGCTGGTGGCGCAGAATCCCAAATGATTTCTATGCCCCTTGTTTCCGAATCCCATTTTACCAATGCGCCAAAGAACTCGCTCACAAAACGTAGCGGCACCATTGTTCTGTTGTCAATGATTTGCGCTGGCACATCCATACCAAGAGTAGCCAATTCTGGAGTAATTGTTCCATCAAGCGGAATCAATAACTCTTGTCCGTGTATAATTATTTGCGCAAACGAAGGCGAATACTCCGTACTGCGTATCCAATCCACCTCAGCACCGAGAGCTTCAGCTATGAAGCGAATGGGAATGAGGGTGCGGTCATTTTGGATTACTGGCAGTACATCCATGACTTGTGTTTGCGCATTTTCCGCACGATCAAAGATGATAGGTGAATCCAACCCAAGCGCAAGTCGTTTCAATGTGGCAACGTAAACAATGTTAAACTCGCCTGTACTTAGCGCTTCAAAGGTGAATACCCCTGTTTCAATGTCGTAGACACCAATTATGATATTACCCTCATGAAATGCTACTATTCTATGAGGATTTGCATTAGTTGGAACAAATACCTCTATGACAGCAAGGATGGTGAGTGACTCATTAAATTCGGTCTGTTCTTCACCGTTTGCAGTGATATCAATGGCAAATGAAAGCGTCACGCCTTGAGGTTCGGAAGCATTGTACTCGTTAGCAACACTATCGATTGTCGCATCACGAATAATACTGATAGTGAATTGACCGCAGTCCTCACAGCTAAAATACTCGCTCTCTGTTGCTATAAAATCACCGGACTGCAATACATCGACACCTCTGCCTAGCATCTCATTCATAAAGTCCGCTGACAAGACAACCTGCACAATATCGCTTACCAAAGTCAGTGATTGCCCTGCTTCGATTAGTAACTCCAACGACTTGCCATAAAGGTGAAAGTCGCTTGCTCCTTGCGGTAAAGCCAGAACGACTTCAACAATATGCTGTTCATCACTGCCCTCATTCGGTTCGTCAACATCTAGTTGCGTCAATATAGTCGTATGGTTTTCGCCTGCTGTCGGTGAAGGGACAAGCAGTATAGCGGTATCACCTTCGGTCACAACAAAATTTATAGTTGCGCTAAGTGCCGAATTGTTAAACTGCGCACCATCAAATATTGCTCTCAATCGTATTGCATGATTTCCGACAGGAAGCTCCAAAGTAGCTAAATCAAAGCTAGTTGCGGTAATAATATCACTTATCGCCCTACCGCCTACATAAACACGATAACCTGTTGCGTTGTTTACAGCATTCCAACTTATGACTGTTCCATCAATACGTACATTTATGGGCGGTGATAAATTAGGAGTAGTAGGAGGTGTCCACCATCCGCTGTCATCGGCTTGTGTAGAAGCACGGGTTACAATGATTGTGTATATTTGGGAGATACCTGCTGTTGATGTTACAGTTATTGTGATAGTGTTTTGTCCTATAGACAGTGTGTGTGTTCCTGCTCCTGTCACGGTGAATCCGTCAACAGCCGTAGCATTTACAGCAATGGATGCCACCGAATTTGCTACACCCACGGTGTAACTAAATACATTAGGATTAAATGCTGGTAATAAATTTCCATGAGAAATTGAGAGGCTGTTTAATCTCACTGATGGCTGAGTTATTGGTTCAAACATAGCATTGACGATAATCTCGCCGCCACCCACTGGCATGGGGAGTGTTGCGCCATCTGCCGTAAGGGTTATACCTGGAACACCAGATATGGCAATCGAATTAGCCACAATTTGTTGACCACTCGGTGCGGATATCATTACAGTCATGATTGTCCCAGGCAATTGCGCTCCAGCAGGGGTTATTAACATGTTATCAGCAGGGACGGTAGAAACCATTGCCCTTGTTACAGCATAAGTTCCCGACGGTATAGGCTCAAACATAGCATTGACTACAATCTCACCACCGCCCTGGGGCATAGGGAATGTCGCACCAGTTGCCGTTATAGTGATGCCCGGAACACCCGTTATATTTATCGAATTTGCTACAATTCTCTGTCCGCTCGGTGGGGTTATTGTTACGGTCATAATTGTGCCAACCGTTAGTGCCCCTGTTGGTGATATGCTCATGTAAGAGGTGAGAATTGTTGAAGAAGCTGAACGTGTCACAACATACATCCCAGCATGATTATACAAGGCGTTTATAACTGTAAAATCAACATTATCTACATCAAACAACTCATCCGCGTCACTAACTACCTCGAAGAATAGAACTTCAAATTCCTCGCCTTGTGGGACAAGCGTGTTCGGGTCAAAATCAAACACTTCTATAACATAATCCCTTCCTCCAATTTCTCCTAAATTGATAAAACCGATTACATCGCCGTCCTGTACACTACGCCTTACGAAAAGCATTGCATTTGCAGCGAAGTCACTTTGATTTTCAATTCTTGCGTAAACAGAAACAGAATCATCTTCTTGGTAAACCTTATTAACACTTAGTGCCAAGTTAGTCTGCCCAAGCGTCAAAATATAGCTGTTGTCGCTCATGTCTCTGTCTAATAAACCGGTAGGTACCACAGTGATTTCAAAGGGGGTCGCCGCATTCATATTAGATGGGATCGGCACATTTATTTCAAGTACAACTGTTTCACCGCTTGAAAGACCTCCAGCTATTGAGAAAGTGCCAATTTGTGTTCCATCAATTAAAACAGAAATCGCATCTATCGGGACACCGACATTACGGATATTTAAGCTGATCGGCAGGGGTTGCCCTAACTGTACATCTTCGGCAAAGTACAAAACATGCGTCAACATAATATCAATCGGTAAGCCGACACGTATAGTATATAGGTGATTGACATCTATAATGTGAGACTCGGTACTCTCTTCAATAATCGCCATCCATGAATTGTTGAAAACAAGGTTAAATTCACCATTTGCTCCCCAAACTCCATCAATATGTTGTGCATTGCCGCCTGTTTCAGCAATCACAATAGGTCTTGACCAATCCCCATTACTTTGTATTCGCGTTACCAAATATCCGGTTCCTCCGATAAAGAATGGATATACGATTGCTGTATTTCCAGAAGCATTGCTAATGATTGCGTAGTTAACCATCGGCATATCCGGTTGATCAAACAGGCTTTGTATTTGCCCATTTTGATTCATAATACGAATATTGCCACCTTCCCAAGCAACGCCGTCTTCGTCAACAGCAACGTCAAGCTGGTACCAACTGAGCACCTTTTCGCCATTGATAGTTGCAAATTGTACATTATATATTTCGGTATTGATTGCTGGAGTTGCTATTAGTGACCCCAACGCATTTCTTAATCTCAAGGTTTGGTTATTTCTTGTTTCAAGGTTGTTATCTGAATCAATTACATATGCCACTTGGAATCCGCCATTAAAATGCGCTATGTCCATATCAGCAACTAAACCAAGACTTCCCGTAATTGTTATAGGTTCTCCCCACACATTATTCGTGAAATGACGAGACAAGATGTTGGTGTCAAAGCTATTTATTCCTAACAAGTCATTATTAGAATTTTGCAGCCATGCGACGAATACATCTTCCCCATTTACAGCGATTTGTGGGCGAGTATTCAAGATATTGTCATTCGTTAATGTTGTGAATTGAGTAAAGGTTTCTGACATATTATCAAAACGCGCAGCCACAACTTCCGAAGCTCTTAGCATTTCATCAAGAGTTGCATTATCATCAAAGATGGTATTGCTATTATGCCATGTAACCCAAATATTATCCCCATCACTAGCTATGCTTGGAAAGAAATCAGCGGTTCCATCATCATAAACTGCACGTGGTGTTCCCCATTCGTTTGTGTTGACGTTATATAAAGAATACATGAGAATACTTCCATTTACTTCACTTCGCCTGGCATCCTCAGCAAGAAAAATCATAACCCGGTGGTTTTGAGTTTGAACTATTTGAGGAGTAGACATAAATCCTATATTTTCATGCAATATATCAAGGTCATTCAAATTTTCAGTAGAACTTCCTATCCAAGCAATCTGTGCATCATGACCGGCCAATCCCGCTATTCTACTCTGACCTGTAAGTGCAAGTGATTGTCTCCATGTAATACCAAAGCGATTTGTTGGCAACGAAACTCTGGCGAAAATTAGATTGACGCTTGCACGACTCCACGTATAATTAGTAAATCCACCTTGAAAGTTATATCTATTATTGAGTGCATTCCAATACCCACCAATATCTACTTCCCTCACGGCACCCCATCTATACCCGGCAACACTCCGACTCCAGTTTCTATTATAAACAGACAGTACATTGACATTATTCTGTGGAATTATTCTACCAGACTCCAATGTAATTATTCCATTATAGCTTATAAAGTCAGCAACAAAAGTATCGTTAGACCAAGACGGAAATGCATCAACAACAATTTTTACAGTTGAGAAAACTGCTCCTCCAAGACTGCTCATTGCCTTTGCCATAGCTGAGATAACTTCACCTGCTACGTCAACATGAACATCAGCCTCACCTGTTGATACATTAACCTTTGGTATTCCGGGAATCGAAAAACCACTCGATAATTGATCGGAGGCAGTATATGATATCATTATTCGTCCTGACAATTCAGTTGGTCTTGCACTGGGTGCCATTGCAAACCCAATTAAATAGGAAATTGTATTATTTGCCCTTGGATTCGCAAACATATCGGGCATCCTGAAGCTGCACGTCCTCACACCAGTGCGTTCATAAAGCTGATGAACATTTGCTATGTTATAATGCCTCATCAGGTTAGTAAACTGCTGACGTCTTTGTTCTCGGGTCAGTCCTTCGCCCCATGCCCCCCTGCTACTGTCATGACCAATAATATAAAAGGTTCTGTCTCCATCGTGAAATATCGTAACGGGTACTTCACCGAAATCAATGCCATAATATTGGCCTGCTACGTTGGGTACGGCATTCCCAAATGGAGTATCATGTCTCATGCTGTCTAATAAAAGCATAGATGCTTGTAACACTCCAATTGTGTAATTGAACTCCACAACGTGGCTAGGAGCATAACCTGGTACAAATACTCTTGCTCGCACAGTTTGACAATAATTTATTTCTATCGGTTCTGTATAAATTTGACTGCGAACGGTTGGTGTTAGTCCATTAGTTGTAAAGCGAATAATTGCATCGGGATGATAATGATTAAGTGTGACCAAATTACTTTGTGGAATATTTAAGTTAATAGCCGTCCCATTGGGAATGGAGCTTGTTGGCATACCGCTCCTTGGTGCGACTGTGTAGACAAACGTTGAAATGCCGCTAGGTTCCAAGTCCGCCCGAAAAGCTCTGGCAATGATTGTAGAGGATGCATTAAGTGTGAGCGACTCTGTAAAAATTGGGCTGCTTTCTGTCGGTATTGAACCATCAAGTGTAAATCTGATTACTGCACCATCTGTTCTAGTAGATAGAATTATTGCGTCATCATTTGCTATGATGGAATGAGAAAGGATATTAGATGTCGGAGGAAAAACTCGTACATCATATTCAAATTCAGAGATTTCACTTGCCTCTAAACCGCTTCTATGCGCTCGCGCTCGAATGCTCGTCGGGATATAAATAGGTATTGGCGTTGTGAATATCGGACTATGCTCTGTTGGGTTTGTTTCGCTGTTAACCATGTAATGTATTGTTGCATTTGCTGTTTCGGTGCCAAGGAATATCCCTGAACCTGGCGTTGTCGCGCCAGAATCAGGCAGGGCAAAAGGTGCGGCAGCTTGAACACTTTCAATAACAAAAACCATAGGTTCACTGGTTGCCCAACCATTTTTGAATGCGACTGCCTGGATAGTTACAGGGTCAGTAATAACATAGGATGAAAAAACAGGACTGTTAATGTTTGGTGTTGAGCCATCAGTAGTGTATCTTATTTCTGCGCCAAATATCCTATTAAAAATCATAACAGTAGAGCCGTATGCGAAGTGCCCTAAAAAATGCATTGGGCTAACAATGGCTTCTGGCGCGGGTAGTTGCACAATATATGTGAATTCAACCATTGGGCTATCTATCCATCCATCACGGAAAGCCCTTGCTCTGATTGTTGTTGGTTCGTTTATTACTATTGGTGATGTGTCTACATAAATGAAGCTGTTTTCAGTTGGTATGGTTCCGTCAATTGTAAAACGGATTGTAGCACCGGGTGTTTCATTAAAGAGTTCTATCGTAGTTCCTATTGGCACAGCACCCAATACAGAACTGGCTGTAGGTGCCGCAACGGTTCGCATGATGTCGTATGGGAAAATGCCCATTCGGCTGGGTAAATAGTAGTCTTGCCCTTCCATGAAAGCAACTGCTCGGATTGTTGTCGGAGTTGTAATTGTAATCGGTACTGTAAAAACAGCACTTTGTTCATTTGGGTCACTGCCATCCAGTGTGAATCGAATAGTAGCTCTGGGCTGAGATTCGAGTGTAACTGTTGTACCGCTCATAACTGTCCCTCCTGACGGAAAAGCGACTGGCATGGATACAACTGGAGACGAAACTACAGCAAGATAGAGGTTTGCGCTAAAATTTCCACAGATAGTAGTTGCCGTAATGATTGCTGTCCCTGCTGATACAGCAGTAATAATACCGTCATCATTACCAACGGTCGCAACTCTTTCATTATTACTGCTCCATGTCACATCTCGGATAATACCATCCGTAGGAGTAAAAGATGGGATAATACTTACTGACTGCCCTATAGTCAACGGAACATTATTTGGGTCGAAATACATGTCCGTTATTGGAATTGGAAGTACGGTTATGCGAATTTGCGCATAAATAGGACTATCCCCAACTCTAACAGTGATATAGGTATAGCCAAGTGACAATGGAGTTATAACACGGGTCAGTTCGCAATCAAGCACAGTATCAAGCCTTACAATATCAGGGTTGCTCGAATACCATCGCAAATCTAGATTTGTAGCATTACTGGGTATAATTGCCGCTATTAAATCAAAGGGTGCATCATTAAATAATAGTTCTTTTTCATCTGTATTGAAGCTAATTTCGGCAACATATATTTCATTGAATTCTATTGTGAAATCCTGTGTAAAGGGTACGCCAGCCTCTACACCATCAATAACTGTGGCAGTTACAACTACTGTACCCACGCCTGTCGCATTAGCTTGCCCAGCAACAACTGAAGCTCCCGGAGCGGTGCTGCCATTACCAAGACTCCATACTATATTTTGGTTTGCTTCAGGAGGTTGCACGCTCCCATTAAGCGTTATAAACATGTTCACATACCCGATTGTGGATGATATTTTTATTATATCAGTTGCAGGGGTTATAGGAGCAGCTGATACATAAATCTCTACATATCCAGTAAATGTAACATACCTAGCTGTGATGATTGTAATGCCAGGGTTATGTGCGGTAACGTGGCCACTAGTGTCAACGGATGCAACAAATGGATTACTGCTAGATAGCCATATTGCGTTTGGAAAAGAACGAATCGGTTCAATAATGGCTGTAAGCTCTGCTATATTGCCAACCGCTAGATTGTATTGGGAGATTGTACAGCTACAGATAGATACTACCACAGGGTCTGTCGTTATAACCAAACGACGAAGAAGCCGTATAAAACTGTAATTATGGTTATTTGTAAATTCAGTACCCATGCACAAACCGCCTGGATCAGTATTGTTTGAGTTTGTCCAATAGAAAAACAAACCAGATAATGGTGTGCTGTATAGACCGTTTTCACCCGAACCGATTGCACTTGTATTATTATTTCCAGCAACTACTGTTATATCTATATCACTATCACTGAATATTGTGATATTTCCACCTTGACCTCCGATGCCGCTTGCACCACGTCCACCAAAACCGCCGCCACCACCGCCGCCACCGCCGCCGCCAATGCCACTACCACCGCCACCGATTGAAGTGCCAGAGCCACCACCTTCTGCACCACTACTACCCCCGGCAGCCACAACCTCTCCACCTCCAATAGTAACAGCACTACTGCCACCAATACCACCTGCACCGCCAATACCGTTACTAAGAGTGGTTGAACCGCCACCGCCGCCGCCACCACCGCCGCCGATTCCAGCACCGCCGCCACTGCCATAAGTTGTAATCTCACCATCGTTGATTATTATTCCACTTCCGTTGCCACCACTACCACCATTGCTGCCAGCAACTACACCACGATTGCCACCAGCACCACCGCCACCACCGCCGACACCAGCACCGCCGCCGCCACCACCGCCATTTGTGGAAGCGAAACCGCCTCTGCTGTTAATCGCACCTGTTGCTGTTATGTTACCGCCATTGATAACAACATTATCACTGTTGCCACCGCTACCGCCGCCAATACCTGCACCGCCGCCACCGCCACCAGCAGCACCAGCATTTTCACGACCATGACCACCATTAGCAATTATATTACCTGCACCGATACCGATTGTAATCACACCACTGCTTCCACCCGAAGCACCAAAACCAACGAAGCCAACACCAATACCAGCACCGCCGCCGCCGCCGCCGATACCAGCACCGCCACCTCCACCGCCGCCAAAATTAGTACCAAGAACGCTGATATCTCCATTGGTCGTAACTGAGCCACCTTGGATTGTAATTATTCCACCGCTACCACCGATGCCACCGCCATCATGACCACCGCCACCGCCACCGCCGCCGATACCACTGCCGTTACCGTTGCTCATTGTTGCTTCTCCACCACTTGCGGTCACTATACCATTGGTGATTGTAACTTCTCCACCATTACCGCCGCTACCTCCGATAGCTCCACGAGCACTAATAATACCACCGCCACCGCCACCGATGCCACTACCGTTACCACTACCGTTGGCTATCACAACGCCACTCGTGATTGTCACAATACCACCGTTACCACCGTTGCCGTTAACACCACCCATAAGACCTGTGCCACCACCACCACCGCCAATGCCACTACCATTGCCACTACCATTTGCTGTTACTCTTCCGCCAACTATAGTTACTGCACCGCTACTACCACCATTATCTTCGTAAATACCTCCATTACCGCCAATACCACTACCGCCACCTGCTCTACCTCCGTCGCCACCTGTAGCAGTTAGAAATCCAACACCGCTAGTTGCCACCACTCCAATCTCCACTGACGTATCAAGAGGAACATATATGCCTGCGGCTCTGTTCCCACCCTCAAGCGTATTTACTCCGATTAGGGTTATTGTTAGGTTCGCATAACTATTTAATGAAATTGGTGATTGCCCAGATTCTAGTCCAGCAATTGACACATTGCTAAGTGTTATTGATGCGTTTGCATGAGATTCTACTTCAACTCTCCGCCCATTTGAAACAAAGCCATTTAACTTCAATTCGGAAAGTGGAAATAAAAAAGAAAAAAGAGTAAACTATAGCCATGATACAAATAAGCCAAGAATCCAAGGAAAAAGTCCTAGAAGCGATAAAGCAAGGACGAATAGATG
>Ga0136643_10000599_pt1 | contig 40423 bp, 24 predicted proteins | sample TergutLab28metaG_FD_96883 | JGI IMG/M metagenome (GOLD analysis project Ga0136643, IMG submission 96883) | Labiotermes labralis P1 segment gut microbial communities from Petit-Saut dam, French Guiana - Lab288 P1 (version 3) (version 3) | ecosystem: Host-associated > Arthropoda: Insects >...
AACTATACCGACAGAGCGGCCGCCGCCGGTCGGCGAAGTTAGTGCCAACTTTTGCGGATAGAGGGGTGTCACGTGGTCAGCGCAACGGGTCACCACAGCCGTTAATCTCTGTTTTCTAGACCTAGAGCCGCTACTTTTTTCATTCAAATAGCTCCTCAATTGACCTCACGAGGCTCACGAGGCTGAATGGACCCTGTTCCAGACCCACTACTACTCAGAAAATCTGATAGCGCCGGGATCGAACCCGGGACCTCTGTATCTGTAGCCAGAAACTCTGACCACTAGACTACAGAGGCGGTCACTGTACTGCCATACTGTATTTAAAAGAAAGTAAAATATAATGCAGTGGTCGTGAAGCCTCGATAATGAGGAGGCCCAGCCAACTAGGGGGATAATTCGACAATAAAAAAACATAACATATATAAATTCTTCATTATACTTTTATTTAGCGGAATCAAGTTCACAACCATTACAACGATAAAATTGCAAAATTATATTGGCCAATCATTAGCTTATTGGCTGTTATACAGTTTCCGCGGTTTTCAGCGGGATGTAGATTTTGACGTCGTTCCTTAAAACCAGTGGGTAAAATTTCCGGATAAATGTTATTATATATTATTGTTTTTTAAAAGTTTTTGCCATCATTTATATGAAGCAATTACAGTTGTGTACGTCGGCTAACTATTCTGTTTTCATCAGATGTTTTGTGTGCATCACGCCTAATGTAGGAGAGTTGGTAACACAGAAGTAGGCTGTGCCTTCATTGTTACTCTCACGCATCCCTTATCAAATATTCATTAATCTGCCCTTTCCCACTATCACGTGGTTTACACTTGATATTCGCCGTTCTTGATTGATGTTTTTTAAACCTTCTCATGTTATCGGCATGTTCAATGTTTGCGTAACATCTGACGTTCTAAAATTCTAGTAGTGTAAATGACTGCACGATATTTTGAACCGTGCATTGTGATATGCCTATGCAACAAGAACCAACAAAATGCACACTTTCTACGTTAAAGTTTTAATTTAATTTTAGTGTCTTCGACATATTTCGAACACCCAAGTGTTCTTCTTCAGGAAGACTTGTACATATATTTTTATGGTATTTCTTTCATGCATCCATAAAAGCAGTGTTGTCGCAGGCAGGATGTGCTTGATATTGCACATCCTGCCAGCGACAACACTGCCTGTATGAATGAATGAAAGAAATACCATAAAACAGGATGTACAAGCCTTCCTGAGAATGAACTCTCGGATTTTCGAAACATGTCGATGACATTATAATTAAATTAAAACTTTATCGTAAAAGTGTGCATTTTGTTGGTTCTTATTTATTAAGTCTAAATGATCTCAGGTACTTTAAAAGATATTAATATCAAATAACATTTAATCAACAAATTAACCCTCTGGCTTTAAGTAACAATGCGATAAACACACATATGGTTATAAATCGCTGGAAAATTAACCGTCAATCTGAACAGTAAAATCTTTAAAACTGTAATAATTTTAAACTAGTGGGTCTCCACAGTGTAAAATCAGAATGACCAGTTTATGTATTATATTTTACCTTTAGTTAAATGCTGTGTGGTAGCTCGATGACGGCCAATTGTGACTGAAACATTGAGCTACTCTATTGGATGATCATAAGTTGAGCTGTATGGACTATTTAAAGATGTGTTATTAAAAAATGTTTCGTCATCGCAAAAATATTGTTCATGTTTTTTTTGTGTTTGCACCGTGCATCAATGAAAATTAAAACACTTTATTATCAAACTAATGCACTAATATATAATTTGTAGATACAATTAAAATTATAAGATGTTTAGAAGTGCTCCATCATGTTTTGGATCACAGAGGATCCATCATCAGGGAGCCTTATATAGGCTTGGCTAAAATTACAAGTTTGGTTCTATCGTATCTGTTGACATGGACGTGATCGAGGTTATGGCAGCATATTTGGACCCGTTGTGCACGTGTGTGTAGTTTACTGTATAGGAAGGCACTGCCTTCCTATACATTGAACCACACGCACGCACGCACCACGGTCAGAATATGCTGCCATAACACCGACCACTTCCATGTCAACGGATACGATAGAACCAAACTTGTAATTTTAGCCAAACACTGTATAAGGTTCCCTGATGATGGATCCTCTGTGATTCAAAACATGTTGGAGCACTTCTAAATATTTTATAATTTTAACTGTATCTACAAATTATATATTAGTGCATTAGTTGGACAATAAAGCGTGTTAACACAAATACTGCTTGACAGACGTTCTGACTGTAATGAAAAAATTACTGCAGTATTATAATAAAACCAAAGAGATGCACTAATATCTCAAATTCATTTTTGGAATAGAAGTCTGCATGTTTCGGAGAGTTTCTCTCTCCATCAGCTGGAGTCTAGTACTGTACACACAGCAATAGGTATATGTCATAGAGGTTATGCTGACTGCATGTTAGCAAGCAGTCAGCACAATCTGTATGACATAAACCTATTGCTGCGTGTACAGTGCTATACTGCTGAAGATGGACAGATAAACTGTCCGAAACATGTACATTCCTATTCTAAAAATAAATTTGGGATATTAGTGCATCTCGTTGGTTTAATTATAAGAATATATCATAATTCACGGTCCTCTGAAAGTAAAAAATCGCTACAGGCCATTTTTTCACATTTCTCCCTTCCACACGTAGGTATTAAACGGGAAGTAGCCAAGTAAGGCATCTTTTAGCTCCCTCTTACCCAACTCAATATTCCTTAATGTGTAAAGTACTATTATACAGAGTTAGTGCAGAACAAATTGCGTCCTGTATTAATTTCTTAAGAAAACACCTGATAATCTAAGAGAGATACAACATGGAAATTTTGTAATAAGTCTTACTAGCACATCTGTTTCTTCCATTATTTCTTCGCGACTAAGGACAGTGTATCTAGCACACTGTAACTCCATGACACTCAACGTGTAACAGAAAAGCAGGACTAAAATCGTTACACTGTACTGAATACGAATAATACGGTCACTTTTTTCACTGACTGACGAGAGTTAGAAAGGAAGGAATTCCAGCCGTTTTCTGACACTCGCTAGACTTACGAGTGACTGTTAGCTAGTGGTTGCTGACAGTCACTGGTTTTTATTCAATCTAACAAAACACTTATGATTCAGTTCACCACCCAACTTCGTAACAAATTCTGTGATACAAACTCGTCCAAAAATTTATTGAAACTCGTCTTTTGAATTAATTTATGTAAAAAACATTATTGTAGCGTCCAAATTGTGCACTTGCATTCTGAAGATGTCTGGTTCCAATCTCTACCAGGTCAACAGGTTTCCTGACAGAATTTTCATGACTTTCTTTGTTATTTTGAAGCAAATTCCGGGGTAGGTCCTCAATTGAACAAGGACCACTTTAATTCAAATGTTCTGCAAACATCATTCATTAACCAGCCTATTATACTCTTCTTTTTTTGCCATGGTGGGCCAGGACCTCCTCATTGTCGAGGATTCACCACACCCGGTGGGACTCCTCTGGAAGAGTGACCAGCCCCATTCAGAGACCTCTACCTGACAACACAACACTCACTACAGATATACATCCATGCCCCCAGGCAGAATTCGAACCCACAATCCCAGCAAGCGAGCGGCCGTAGAACCAAGCCTTAGACCGCGCGGCCATTGGGTTCGGCCTACTATGTTCTAGAGCAAGAAAAATGCCAGCAGAAGACTGAAGGAATTCCCTGCTTTTATCGAAAATAATTTTTTTACTCTGTTCACAAATCCACCATTAGACTTTATTTTAAACCACTATTATCCATTCCACATCTTCATATTGTACTGTGAACAAACCAATTTTACATTATACTCGCAAGTGAGATTCACACAACGTCTTTTAATCATAATTCTCTCTATTCACATGTTTCATTTTCTTCTATACGTAATTTTATTTTCATATTTCTGCTCTTCTTTCGCTCTCCTAGATTTAATGTCAGTGTCTACAAACATCTGTTTTTGCCAAAATTTTGGGTTTGTCTGTTCTGAAAGAGAACAATTACAAATGTTCACCTTTCTCTAGAGACAATTACCTTTCATTCTTAGGTTTGAAGAACTTTCTATGCCTGGTTATGATAGGCTTGGGCCCAATGAATAACACGAACAAAAGTTTGACTGTAGATTTTCCAGCAGAGTCGAGAGTAGTGTATCGAATGCAGAATAAGGTCTCAGTTTCGACTGTTATTCTCACGTTTTGGTACCCGAGCTTACGGTGTAGAGGGAAGTAGCATATTTCCCGCAACTTCCTTACCTACCTACAAGACCACGTACTTCATGCCCTCGTCTTGTAAACACTGCTCCTACTAGAGCAGCAACTGGGAAAGGCTTTGAGCCTTTCCGATCAAGCGACGCTTTTTTGGATTTATATAGCACTGTGTCAGAAGGGTCTGCTCCTACTAGAGAAACAGGTGGTAAAGGCTTTGGGACTTTCCGATCAAGTGAAGCTCTTATGGATTTATGTGAGCACTGTGTCAGAAGAGTAATTTCACATTCAGTAGTCAAAAGTTTTCATAAACTAGAGTTCACCTATTATTGTATTCTACGATGTAATTTTCTTCTTATGTGATTAACAACACAACTGTTATGAGAAACATTAAAACAATAGACCTAGGCATTATTCCATAGTGCTTGCTCCACCCTATGGTATATTGTAAAGCTTGAAGAATAATTACAGAAAGGAGAAAAGGGAGTGAAGTACTGTTCTCAGAATGTGTAACATTTGTACTTGTGTAGGTATTAGGACAGTGTGCTCACGATTATAATGACGTATTATTGTTAGTGTGATAATTTTAGATGTCCCTACAGAGTAAAGCTTAATGCATAACGACACTGGTAATCGAGATATCGAATAAGCCATGCATGGCGATGAAGTATCAGAGAATGTATATGCCATTGTATTTCCTAATTTCATTTCGATTCATAGGGGATACTGGAAATCCATTCGCTTTGTATTGCAATGGTATCGGCCTTGTCGACGGAACATCATTAATGCACTGTGTGCATTATTCATTTCATTACAGAGCACAACCCGTGGACAACATTCAGCAGGAATGTTTCTTAATTAAAGCTGTAGTCCATACACAAACGTATCAGATATAATCTTACCCTAAACCGAGACAGATCCTGTCCCCTCGCAACGTACGACGAGTCCTTCAACATCGACGATGTGCAGGTCTTTTTTTTTATAGTGATAAAGATGGAGACGGTTGTACTGCTGTAAACCGTTCTGAGTAGAACTTGTAAACAAACGGACAAAATTTTGGCACTGCATTTATTTGGGTGTTACGTTTCACTGTTGCGCCTTTCGACTATAAACTGGCCATCTTTAGGCAGTTCACTTTATGGATGCAAATCAATACGTGGTGTCGTTTTGCCTAGTAAAAATCTAAGGCATTTCAAAGTCATGACAATACATTTATAAAAAATTATAAGAATTAACTAAAAAAATTTAAACAGTTAAAATAACATTGCATTACTGACAACATACATACATACACACATACATACATACACACACATACATACATACATACATACACATATATACATACACACACACATACACACACACACACACACACACACACACACACACACACACACTGATCGTTAGTCATGTCCATTCGGTTCACATTCTCCCAAACCAAAGCCTTTAACAGAAGTTTCCTTATATTTCTGCGTCACTCAAATGCTATTTTCCCACTCATATACATCCAAAGAAGCAAGTATCTGGCACATGTCACAATTACCACATGATTTTAAAAATCTGGGTTACCCTGTGTGCCACGTGTGCTTTAGGTATTGTGGAGCCCAAGTGGTGAGGCATGACCAGTCGTTCTTCTAGTTTTTTCTCATGTATCTAGTGATGTATGAGAATATTACCTTCAAACATGCAACGACCGTTTCCTTGTCAGTCCTATGCAGTTGGCTTCTACCATGACAGTGTTGTCAAATTGGTTTAAGGTGACAAAAGTGCCTTGAAGATTTATGACAAGTAAAACTCTGCGGACCAACCAAAAACTTTTCGAATCAAGTACGAACATTAAAAGAATTACAAGTCATTACCTTTCTTTTCTTCTAAATTAACCGATAATGCAGATAACACAATACATTGAGTTAGAAACTGTTTCCTTCTAGAAGGCACACTAGTCCGTGTATAATGGAGTGATAGCTCCACGCTTTCTTAAGCTCGGCAGTAGATGGAGATGGGTAGTCAGTTTCCAGCACGCATTAAATAGGAGGCTGAGTGGATGCCAGAAACGGTCTGTAGGCTTTGAAGAAGAGATAAATCCCTTGCCCTTGCTGGGAGTTGAATCATATCTCCTCCAACGACCAACCCATAGCCTAGTTACTGGCCCCTACAAGAACCATACTATCGCGGCTACCATGCTGTCAGGTATTTCGTAAAATAGTATAATTTTCGGAAAATATGAGATTTAAACCACTCATGGACATGGTTATTAAGCTAGCAGTGCTCTGGATTTAGTATGTCCTAAAACAGGTAAGGTGGAAGGCTACAAGAGTTTCGTATGTGGTAGCTTACTTCGCGAGGTTGGTGCCTAATTACAATAGCGCCCGGCGTCGAATCTCAGAAGAATATTGGATAGTGCTTCAAAAAAGATGCAGATCGATTAGATCTGCATAACCCATCGCGTAAAAATATTTTCTGGAATAGACAAGTCTCTCTGCAGATAAAAAGCAAAGATTTCACACAGTTTTCATGTACAGTAGTCAACCCTTCGGTAGATTTAATAATAGAATATAAGTATGGATATACGCGTGTGTATGTATGTGTTTTCATTTTGTACTCTTTATGTTGACAACGCTTAAGAAGAAACATAAAATTAATAATATCAACAGCCAACTAGATGCAACAATGATACTTTTATTAATAATTTCAATCAGCTCAATACATTTCGGAAAATAAACTCACCCATCCTCAGGAGTATTAGACTGTGTTTACAGCTTATGTTGTACAGCCTGCCTGCAGGCAGCATCGTCGGTGCTGTATAACACAAGCTGTAAACACAGTCTAGTGTTCATGAGGATGGGCGAAATTATCGCCCGAAACATGTTAAGCTGATTGAAATTTTTAATAAAAGTATTAATGTTGCATCTAGTTAGCTGTTTATATTGTTGCATCAATGAGGCACCGTCACACAAACGTGAAACAAAAAATTAAGTCGCAAGGAACATTTTGAGGACTGAAATACCACTTTGAAACTGAAGGAAATTCAGTCAGTTATTCTGTCTGTCTGCCTGCCTGCCTGTCTGTCATGACTTTGACCACAGCTTAGTCTGTGAACTGAGCGTTACCGTCTGTCAGTCTTCAGACGCATCATCTGACGACAGTGGAGCTCTCTCCTTTTTCACACTAACTGTCCTCTATGGCAATGCATGTTTACATACACACATACACACACATATATATTCCCTGATAGTTTTTACACAGGTTTCCAATACTTGACAATTCATACAGTAAACCGTCTGTCTAGACCTAGTATAACAAGGAAAAGTCTTGACTTTCTTGGATTGAGTTACAATGATAGTTCAGAACTTGGACGGTCGCAAGAGTGAAGACCTTCCAAATTTAAGGTTTGTACATTTACCGTGCAGTGCTTCACATGGTCTCAATGTGGCGAGCAGTTCTGTTACCATGATTTCGCACGACGTCTGCTTACAACCTACTTAATTTTTAGGTGAAATCACAGATGTAAGAAATATTGAAAGCCATATGTAGTAGCCATATGTGTAAGCCTTGAACAACGGCCATTCATGCAGATGACCTTGTTATGCAGATGCTGCAATTTCAAGGGAAGCGTGTCTACAGCATATTCTCATGAAGAGGCAGACACAAATCGTTACAGGCTTAATGAGTTCTTTGTGGAAATTAATTTAATTTTAGCGGCTAATTTCTCATTGTTGAATAGGTATTACCCTCTAATAAATTCTCTGAAAGCCTTGGTTTCAATCGTTCCTATACGAGCTCTCCATGTATTTCTTCTGTTGAATATTACACCCAGATATTTGACATGGTTTAGAACGTGACGTGCTTTTGGTGTAAGATGAGACTCCAATCACATAAACGTAGTGCTGTGAAGTCGAATTTCTATGCAGTCATTACTTTTAATATTAAAGGATATTAAATTTTTATAAACACAAACTTTGGGGTTGTTTGTGGACAATAAATGTAACAAATACAAAATCCCAAATGTATAGAGAGTCTGTAATACTAGTAATAACATTTTGTAATATGTAAGTGCAAATATACACAAACACACACATACGTAATTTGAAAAATAACAAAAACTGTGACCTTCTGTAGATGAAATGTTATGAGCAAATGAGAAGAGTCTTAGGATGCAAAGTTAAAACGTGGCTCAAAATTACTTTATACATACATTTCTTATCTTGTTGAACGGTGAACATCTTACCACTAGCCTACAAATTATCAACCGTCTAAAAATAATCAAATTCTGTTAAAACTCAATACAACAAAATGCAATTTTGAAAAAAAGGAGCAAGTGGTCTTGTAGTAATTCCAACACCTAAACCTGAGGCTCAGGACAATAACACACAAGCACTGTACTAGAGGCAACTGAATTATGTTTCAGAGTGGCAAAACTAATGTGGTTCAGACGTTTAATTGCGAACACACGTGTGTCTAATTTACGTGCCTGGTTCTGGAGAGTTCGGAGAGTCTGCTCAGCCTTGGCCCTCATCCGTTTCTGCTATTCACATACACACACACACAAACACACACACACACACCACACACAACACACACGCACCACAAGCCTGACCACTGCATTAGACTCTTCCCTAATAACATAATACATTAAGGCAAAGACAAATGGCATGCCACTAAAGTGCTGGCTGAATTAAACTTTTAGAACGAAAAGGTAGTGCTCTAGCACTCAAATTCAATATTCTGTTGCCATATGCCTCCTTCTCCCTAAATATTTACACAGTTATGAACATAAACTCCCCACTTGAAGCCGAGGCACTCAGGTTTATTGTTTATACAAACAGGTGTCAACCCTTACCGTCACTGTGTTTAATTCTACTCAATTCAAAACAATACATTTAAAACCAGGTATATACAAGTAGGGCATTGTCATGTTGTAAGCAGAAAGAATTGACTCCATACTGATGTGAATGTACGTACCTAATGAATAATAGCACACAGCTGACAATGTGTAATGCTTCAGTATGGTACAGAGATTAGTGGTGGGTAACAAAAACTTGTCGGAACGACGTCATGTTACGAGATGTTACATACTGTAACAGGGCTGGGCGGATTCTTTGGAACAACCTACACAATGGAAAAAGGCTTCAGTTTTTTTTTTGTAAGAAGCCGAATTTGGTTCGTCAACCTTAGGGAAGAAAACAAATTCAAGAGCTCTTAAGTAGAGTGGTCTGAGAAATATAATTTGAAGTAAGAGTAAGAAAATATCAGAAAACTGGAAAATATTGAATAATGATAGATTATAATTTGAACTCTTCACTGTACAGAACATGAATAAACAAATCAAAGATGATGGGAAAGAAGAGGCATGCAGACCACATAAAGTACATTCGAAAGATTTAAAGGATGTCGGTAGGTCTATGTTATGTAATAAATTGCTAATCGCTTTTACAACACTGCGAAAAGTTATTATTTACTTCATTACGTGTGTCTGTCCGCATGGAACAATCAGCTCCCAATAGTATGACTTTTATGAAATGTTGTGCTTAAGAATTTTCAACAATCAGTCGCGAATATTCAGTTTCATTAAAATCTGACAAGTATAACTGGTACTATAAATGAGGACCTGTCTACATTTTTGGCTAAATCTCTCTTAATTCGGCTTAGAAGGAGGAACGTTTTACACACATTGTAGAGTACATCAAGACAAGCATTTTGTATTCAATTATTCTCTCCAAAAATCGTTCCGTTTATGGGATAAGGTTAAAAAACAGCAACGCATTGTTCAGTTTCCACTGAAACACTGAATAAGAGAACGTACCACAATGTTTCATTATGTTTATATTGCCTGGTTGTTTAATATATTTTAGGTGAATATTATAGCTGATTCGTAATTCTAGTAGCAAAGAGTATTGAGAATTAACTCCAATACAAAAATAGCTACCACCTAATAACACTTCATCTATGGAAAAACGTTTTTACAAATTCAAGCAAAATCCTCAGGGGGGATTGCAGAATGTGCCCCACACTTCAACACCCATCCAATGAACACCGAAACATATTCGTGTTAACTGAGGCTCTTTGATGTTTCTTTAAACACGTTTTACTTTCAAAATTCCAGTTTACTTTATGCAAAGGAATTTAGCACAGCAAGGCACAAAGAAACGTCAGATACACCTGCATAATAAATTTTGACCTTCATATCAGTCCTCTGATAAAGCTGCAAAGACAGCGAAATCAAATAGCAGAAACAACAAAATGAAACACCAAGGAGACATACAAAATCGCGTAGAAAGTAATAAACAAAGTCGATCTGCAAATTCATAACGTATTTGGAACTAAAAGACAGGAAAAACAGGAAGGAGAAAGATTTTACAATGAAGAGCTTCGTGATTTGCGTTCTTGGCTAAATAGAGTTATGGAAATAAAGTTAAATAAGAATAAATTAATCGTGTTGGACAGCAATGAAAACAATTAGAATACATAAACCAATGCATTATGAATGCTTATAATAAAACCAACTAGATGCACTGATTGTGGGACGGGTAGCTCAGTCGGTATAGGGACTTAGCGATGGCCTTGACGGTCTGGGATCGAATTCTAGTAGGGACGAGAATTTCCGCCCGTCCAGACCGGTCCTGGGGTCCACTCAGCCTCCTGTAAAATGGGTACCGGGTCTTTCCCGGGGGTAAAGTGCGGCCGGGGCGTGCTGCTGACCACTCACCCCCTTCTAGTGCCGCGGTCATGGAAGAGTAGAGTTATACCTCTAACCACCCTCTGTGCCACACCGGGTCTGTAAAGGGATCGCTTTACTTTTAGTTTTAGATGCATTAATTTCTCAAATTTATTTTTCGAATAAAACTCTATATGTTTCGGACAATTCCTCTGTCCATCATCAGGAGTATTTCACTGCACACACAGCAATGGTATATGTCGTACGGGTTTGCTGACAGCTTGCGAGCAAGATCAGGACGGAACCAGTTCCGTCCTGATCTTGCTTGCATCACATCTTCCGCAAGGAAACGCTTTCTCGCATTGAGCACCTCCACATTTCTCACAGCAGCATTACGTTGCTTTCATTTGACGTTCTACACAATAACCCGGTTTTTCTGAAATAAATTCGCCCTACTAAAGTTAGTAAAATACACAGAGAGTTTTAGTTGTCTTGTTTCTTATATTGATAGTACACTTCCTCTGTGTCCGAAGAAAATGACGATGGAATTGCTTCCCAAATTTCTTTCGACATCTATTGTCCTCAGTATAATAATATGTTCCTCACCTATTTTCCTCATCAATAAATGACATTCCTTATCATAACACAATTTAGTACCTTTCCAGAAGCTGAAGTCAGGATGTGGTAGAAACTGTAAGGCACACCGCGTGAATGTACTATTTGCACTATATCTTTAAATTTCTTAACTCCTATAGGTAAAGGTGAAGGTAAAGCAGTCCCGTTACAGGCCTGGAGTGGCCCAGAGTGTTCCAGGAAGTTAAGGTTCCCAGATTTCACGACAACGGCACAGGATGGTGGTAAGGTTGTCAGCCTTACGCACCGGCCGCCTTTATCCCCAGGAAATGCTCCTGGTACTCATTTCTGTTAGAGGCTGAGTCGACTCCAGGGCCATAGTGCGATCGGAAGGATTTTATGTAAATGAAAAATCCACTCATACCAGATGGGATCGAACCAGCGACCTTCCGATTTGTAGCATAGCACCCACTGTGCCACCGCGGTCCCCGAACTCCTATAGGAGTCATCGAAATTTAGTAGTATGAAAGGGGGTTGTGTAACACCCTTGCCTGGAAATGACGTGCTGGATCCTGGAAGCATTTTTTAAATCCAACTATAATGAGTCACAAACGGCTACAAATTCGAAACGACATTCCGTTCCTTTTAAGGTAACAGTAGGTCGCATTTCCACAAGAGCATTTGTGTAGGCCATAACAGCAAAAGTTCCGTTTCGGTAGAAGTTTCGCAGTACACGACTTTATTTCCTTCTCAACCAACACTTCTTTGTCAGTTCATAGTTGAGATGACATCTGGAAGTCTCAGCATTGTACATGACTTCTGGTTTCTATATTTTAACAAGTTTATCCACAGTTTCTCACGGCACAAATAAGAGCATTCGGATGAGCCTTTTGGATTTAATCCACTGCAGCAAGCTAATGAAAGGTCTCTTGACTTTCCATTTTTGTACAATAAGGAGAGGGTTTTAATGAGTCAAAACACTTAGTTGTGTTTTGACTCATTAAAACCCTCTCCTTATTGTATTACTAAACGCAACGGAGATTACGCATCTAAAGATTCCATTTTTATAGTGGGCATGTGCCTTTGGAATAACTTAAGCCACACAAAACCTAGCATTTTATTATTTACGGAGAATATGAATTTATTATATTTGACTGTGCAAAGCGGCTGGCAACTCTCTTGACATCATCTACATATTTTCCAAGTTTACAAGTACATAAATACTTTCAGAATACTCGACATTAAAAACTGTTCTTTGCCTTGGAAATCGCGGGATGTTCTTCTTTATTCCTTAATGCTTTTTCCGACAATTGCAGCAGCCTCCTGAAAGACAAGAAGTAGGCTCTCGGAACAGTTCCACAGCACGTTACTAATTCATTCCTCGCCGGAAATTTCCACAAGGTTTACACCTTAGTTAGGTATTATATCATATGAATCAAACATAAATATTTATGGCCATAAGAAACGAGTTATGTATTCACAAAATACTAACCATTTAACCAAACTTTGTGGCAACACTGGACCAAAGTTTGGTTGGCTATAATGTGCTGGCGACTTATAAGGCCGTATCTGGAAGGAGTTGCGATACAGATTGTTAATTATGAAGCGTAAGACTTTCGGAAATTGCACGAAAAAAAATATTAAGTAACTCTGTTGAATGTGGTATATATACAGAGAATGCTATTATTCCCACGGCGTATATACACAGAACGCTATTATTCCCACGGTATAAACACACAGAACGCTATTATTCCCAAGGTAAAACAAACAGAACGCTATTATTCCCACGGTATAAACACACCAAACGCTATTATTCCCACGGTATACACACAAAGAACGCTATTATTCCCACCGTAAAAACACACAGAACGCTATTATTCCCAAGGTAAAACAAACAGAACGCTATTATTCCCACGGTATAAACACACCAAACGCTATTATTCCCAAGGTATACACACAAAGAACGCTATTATTCCCACCGTAAAAACACACAGAACGCTATTATTCCCACCGTAAAAACACACAGAACGCTATTATTCCCAAGTTAAAACAAACAGAACGCTATTATTCCCACGGTAAAAGCACATATAACGCTATTACTACCACAGTATATACACAAAGAACGCTATTATTCCCACCGTAAAACACACAGAACGCTATTATTCCCACGGTAAAAACAAACAGAAAGCTATTATTCTCATGGTATAAACACACAGAACAGCTTAAGATTTTTGGGTAACTTCTTTATTTAATATACAAATTATAAGAATTGACATATACTTTCTCTTTCTTTTCCAATTGCTATATTTAATAAACAAATTCTTCCTTACACTTTAAATTGTACAGTAAATCAGTCGTGGTATTTGACACCTAACATCAATAAGGGAAAATAATGAACGTCCATAAGAATATTTCTGTTGAACCTGTCTCTACTTCATTTATTTTCAAATTGATTCCTTGAATTTCAAATGCCTTGAGAAATATATGCACAACGTAACAATTCAGCAACCTTCCAATAATCTTATCTAATAATCCCGAAAACCTTCTGGCGTAGGATAAATATGTTTTCGTCTTCTCCGTTTTTTCCTAAGCATTATTGCCCCACTAACTATTTAGCGCATTAGTCTCGATAATATTTCAAGAACAAATGCAAGTCTTCACACAAAGTGTTTGTTATTTTCTTGATTATAACATATAATGGAATTCATTAAAAACGTTTTTACAAAACTAGAAAACAATAAATTTCATATAAACAATTTTAACTCTTACGGATTTGTTACATACGAAAAAAACGGAGAAAATTAACGAAACTAACAGACAAATTTTCACAACATTTGTTTACGAACATGCCAATGAGAACAGAAAAATATGGACTGTGTCATCATGCAGTCATCACTGACAACAGAGTTCGTGGAAATTCCCCACACACATATTTCTTTTAAAATTCTTTTATTAGCCATACACATTTGTTGCGTTTAAATCGTACCACTATGGAATTTTGTACACTTAAATTTTTCCCTCGTTCTTTTTAATTTGCCTCTCCAAATTCGCGTCCTATAAATATGATTCAGCCTTCTGCCTTCATTATAATGTTTGAGGTTCTGGATAAATACACAGAAGGATAGATTACACTATATATTATGTAGCTGCTGTTATTGTTATAAAACTTTGGAAGGTATCATTCAAGGTCGTTATAGAAATACCAAACATTACGGGCGGATGTATAAGGTTTAAAATTTTTATGAGTTTTTTTAGGATGACACAAATATGCTTTAAAATCTCAAGAGGTTTTGGCAAATTTCAAAGTACGCGATTCAAATAAGTAATACAGAGAGTTCAGAAAACTCTGTATTACAGCACTATCAGAAACTTCACTCAAAAGGACCATAAAATGTGGACTAACTATGGGTAGCATTCTATTTCACATTGTAATAGCCAATATTAGTTTGTCTAAGCGTTTAATTTTTTAAAATTCTTAATGCTTTCATATAAAATGTTATTTTTTGACTATAGATAAAGTTTTCTGTGATATATTGTGATATGTTTCAGTCTCCAGTGACAAATGTACTGATAGTAGAACAAACGATGTCATTTGATATATTCCATTACAGGAATATTTCGAACCTGTGTAATAAAACCAACAAGTGCACGTGTACAAAACATGTTTTATACAAGATAATTTGTCGATTTTATCACATACATTTAAAATATGCCACGCTGCTTCTTCCTACACGGTGTTTGCTTACTAATTTATATTCATCCCAACATTTGGCGCCTTATAAATTATCCAGCTAAAATAAGTTCTTTAAAGGCACCAAATTGAAGCAGACTCTGCGGCTTCGTAAAGAGTAAATCCAAAGCCTTTAATAAAAATTTGAAGCATACGTTCTGTTCTACTAGATGGTCATTATTAACGCTGTCAGAGAAATAATAAATAATGCTTTGTCTTAAAAGGCTGTGAGCTGAAATAACTGGAGTATCCGTAAGTACATGTGTGGTCCTGCAGTTTTCCGTAGGTCTTCTATCCTAGAAGAATTTCACGGATATGAAAATCTAAAATTTCATGTTAAAAATCCTCTTCTCATTAGAAAATGTTTATATTTTCTGGACTATTTCCTCAGAGTATGATTACTGTATTGGTTCACAAAATAAGCACGCATAATCTCTTCTAGCAAACACATCAGCATATCGAAACACCAGAAGAGTGAAGAATAATATTTCAAGTAGCATAGAACTAAAATATAGGGAAGTTTTATTTCCAATCCAGTGCAGATACCTCGGATTGAGTCAGATATACTCTATGACATCAACAATGTGCTTCTAATTAGAGAAATTCAGTATTCAGAGCTCATTCTCAATACTGATTATAATCACTTTCCTTAAGGCCCTCTAACTACGTATAACTGGTTGTCTTAAAATCGCTTTCACGCTCTTTCCAGTTTTGGATCCACAATCGCCAAACTGTAGGCCACGAAACTATAACTGCATGCAACTGGTAAAGCGTCATTAAATATCATAAATCAGTAAGTCAACGAAATTATAAGATAACTAACAGATGACAAGGGGAGATATTATAAGGGGACCATGACTTAAAGCAATTAAATTAAATCATTTCACATAGGATATAACACAGCCTGACGGAAAGAAAAGAATCTTCATAGGCACGTCCTGTATAATATTGTTACCTTTACACGAAAGTGCATTATTCTTGACATTTAACGTAAAATCATAGTTCAGTGTATAATAATATAAATCGTAACTACATATGAAAACTCTTTATTTGACCAGCTCTGTCCACGTATAGCATGTTTTAACATTCAGAATAATATACACATCACATTAATACATTTAAAAATCATATTATAGGGAAGGGATAAAATGGATTTATGGTAAAAATGCAATAATTTTTTAAGTGTGTACCAATGATGGTTTTGTTACTAAAGGCCAGAACACTCAAATGCCAACCGTTATAACTGGTATTGAATTAAGGAATTCCATTTGAAATTTAGATGATATATGTTAACGTATATCAATATTCTTAAAAACTTGCTAGACGAAAAAATTTTTCTAATAATATTGAATAATTCAGCTCCAGACTAACACAAACAAAATGCCTTTTCATTACGAAGCCAAATCGATTATTGTCCTTTTTATGAAACAACTGTTGTTTCTTCTTATATATACATATATATATAGAGAGAGAGAGGGAGGGAGAGAGGAAAGTCGCCTATTATGGGGAGGTTTCCTAATTTGGGGATTGCATTATTTCATACTAGGAGTTGCTGCGTTCTCTGCTTAAGAACGTAAATCATTAAACAGTTGAGGTTATTCATTGTAATCACATTATAAATGGTCAGCTTCTCAAGATTTCGGTACTGGCTCGGTGCCTTTGTTTTGGTGCGCTGAGAAATTTTTGCTTATCCCTAAACTGTGACTCATGAGCCGTTGAAGGTAAACTATTTTTTCTAAATTAGTTCAGTACTCAGTTCTCTGTTAAGTGTAATCTTAAACTCTTGTTGTGTTTCACAGGTAAAATTTTAGGTCTTTCTATTTTATTCACCAGTTTTCTCGGACACCTGTTTTCGCCTATTGTGGGGAGGTCTGAACATTCTAATATGGGGCTTCCCATATTAGGAAGTCAGTACCTTGTGAATTATTGCTTCTGGGTTATATAATATTACGGATGGCTGGAATAAAAATGGGACCCAGAAAGTATGAAGGTAGCTATTGAGGCTATGAGGAACAATCAAATGGGCAGCTCCAAAGCGTCCAGTGTTTTCAGCTTACCACAAACAACACTACAGAGTTATGTTAAATACCGGCACAAACGCTAAATGAAGCAATAAAAACAAAACTGGGTAGGAGCAAGTTCTTCCTTGTGAAGCAGAAAATGCTTTGGCTGAGAAATGTCATTTGATGGAAAGAAAGGTTTTGGGCTTGACAGTCGCGGACGTCATGAATCTGGCTGACCAACTTGCTGTAAGAAACGGAATTAAAAACCAATTTTGCAAGAGAAATGAAAAGAATGGAAGGAAATGGTTGTAAAATTTTCTACTTCGTCATCAAGAAATTTCTCCTTAGCCTTCATTATTAAGAGCGATTTGTTTAAATTCTGAATCAGCAGCTCAGTGTTTTTAAATCTACGATCCCTAAATGGACACCATGAAACATAATCCTTCAAGACATTACTATTGCGACGAAACCGGCATCACTAATGTACAGCACAAACACGCGAAAATATTAGGATTGAAAGGCAAGCGTCAGATACCTTCTGTTCAATCTGCAGATCGGGAATGTCTTGTGACATTCGTCATCTGTATGAGTCCAACTGGACACTTCATTCCTCCGTTACTTGTATTTACAAGGAAATATATGAAACAAGATCTGATGAATGGCACACCGCCTGGATCAATCCACGCGTGCCATCCGTCGGCGTGGATAGAGAGCGAGATTTTTAACAAGTGGCTTCTTCATTTCATTAAACACACAAAGCCGACAAAATAAAATCCTGTTAGTTTGGTACTGAGCGGGCACTGTTCACACACAAGGAGCCTGGAAGTCTTTATTTTAGCTCGAGAATATCATGTGGACATCATTTGCCTCCCACCTCACAATAGACACAAAATGAAGCCCTTGGATAAAGCTATCATGGGGCCCCTGAAAACATTCTACTGTCAAAAAAATTAAAAAAGCTCCATTCAAACCTGGGGCAAGGTGACACCGTCTACCAAATTGGCGAAAAATTCGGCAACGCATAAAAGCGAGATGCAACAGGCGAGATAGCGTCTAATAGCTTCCGGGCGACAGGCCTTGTTCCTTGTGACAAGATCATCTTCAGACCACACGATTTCCATCTAGCCCCAGAGAACACGGTTGCTGCTTCTGTGAACCAGCTTGCTTTTGTAAAGACCAGCGATTAGCCATCTTTCAGTTCTGTTTATTTTTCGCCCTTCACTTTAGCTGAGGCTCTCCGAGCATCAGATATCAGCCCTATACCAAGCCTGAAACTACAGCCGATACTTGTGGTGGAATAACAAAGGAAATAACGAGTTCACCTTACAGAAAATTTGTTTGGGCATCTCAGAAAAAGAATATCAAACAGGCCAGCAGATCCAAAACCAATCGGCTTGAGCTGAATACTCTTCTCGGTCTTTCAAAAAGACAGAAGAGAAGGTTTTCCCGGAATCCAACTCCGCCTGCCACTCCATCAGATTTGGACACTGACATAACTGTTCCTTTCGCTGACGATTCGACGGAAGAAGAGGAACAAGACGCTGATTGTGTGCATTGTACTGGTCGTTTCTCTGAATACCACAATGGAGAAAATTGGATTCGTCGTGCGAAGTATTTCAAGTGGGCGCATACACAGTGTGCTGGTATGCAGGAAGATTTTGTTTGTGAGCCTTGTCAGGGATAAACACTGTTTTGTTCTTTGTTTGTGTCCTTTTATTTGTATTTTTTTTTAAATTCTGTAACTATTCTTTGTGCTTTCTGTGTAGATTATTCACCTCCTCAAATTAGGAAGATGTGTGCGCCTAATTAGGGGATATGAAGCTTTTAAGGAAAATAATTTTACACTCGTTTTTCTTTTCTTAATTTACGAAGTTTATGTAACAACTTTCTCTTCATTAATCAAACAAAGTTACGCTTGTGATTTGAAAAGACATGATTTTTTTCTAAGTTTAATGGCAGTTTTTAAAAAGCCCTCCCCATAATAGGCTATTTTCCCCTATACGAGTATATACACACACACACACACACAAACAATTAATACACTGTACACTGTGTGGGAAAATTTCGTTTCTTTAGTAGGAATAGGATTGAAGATTTTCAGTCCTTTCAAATTGCTTTAACATTAAAATATTTGCGCTCTTCAAGTGTTATTCACGTATGGGTTTTGAATATCCTTCACAATAAACATCAGATATTACTGTACACGTCATCAACCATCTGGACTCTTGTATAGAATATCGATCTGTTCTCAGTGAGGAAGAACGTGGATTTCCTTACTCCTATATTATTCAAATTAATTTTCGTCTTCAAGTATTAAGGGCCTAATTATTTCCTTTGTTCTTTAACGTTGTATTATATTCCTGCCTGTATAACGTTTCGCTGCTATTAACTCATAAAGTACTGTGTTGAACACACCTTGTATTTTGCAAGTAAATCTTTCTGAGATAACTTCACGGAACCTCGACTTTGTTGCAATAAAGTCTCCTTGCCTGGAGTAGATGATATACGTATACATTACTTTCTGTGCCATTGCACTCCAAATCTCTCATTTTCTCTTATTTCTTTCCCTTCCATCTTCTAAACTGTTGCTGTACTCGTAACAAACGTTTTCTTCATCTCCCATTCTCCTCCTCTGGGGTTTTAATCACAAGGGTTGAAAAGCAAGTGGCTAGATTGCTTCAATTCAGCTCATCCTTGACAGCATCTTTCTTTATTTCATCTTGAAATTACCAGTTTTGAGAACTAGTAAAATAGCACTTGCTTCTGCTTCTCACGTACTCTATAGCAGGCCATCTAACATTAAAGGTGCTAATGCATATATAAATGGGCTAGTTAAGTAGTATATATTTCCATAACTCCGGTTAAAAAATACAACGCACTACCTCATTAAACTACATGTCTTTAAAGAAACTCATGAAGTATGGTTCTCCCCTCTTAACAAGCTCTATCGCCTTTTAAAGAATGCAATTAAAGAAATGTTTACGATTATTTACAAAAATATAGAATTAAACGTCGATCAAATGTAAGTGTTGTTTGACAAATAAGCGATCAGGTTACTCGACATATGCACCATGATTTTCCAGAAAAACATACCGCATTGTTACGAAAAATTATTACCGTTACGTTACACATAACCCAACAGTACACGATAGTCACTTATTTATCAAGAGTCTCAGTCCCATTACAGGTCCAAGGTGCCCTGAGGGTTCCAGGAAGTTAAGTTTCCCAGATTACGTGACAATGACCCAGGATGGTGGTAAGGTTGTCAGCCTTACGCACCGGCCGCTTTTTACTCCCAGGAAATACTCCTCGTAGTCATTTCCGTTAGAGGCTGAGTCGACCCCAGTGCCATAGTGCGATCGGAAGGATTATGTCAATGAAAATTTCCAGTGACACCATCTGGAAACGAACCAACGACCTTCCGATTTGTAGTGCAGTACCTTAACCACTGAGCTACCGCGGTCCGCCCTTATATGTCTAACTCTCTCATATTCGTAAAGAGAAAGTTTCCCCTCTTTGTAAATAAGCACCACGCAACGATAATTTAGGAGAAATTGCAACTTAGGTCTAATTATTCTTAATTGAGTCTCAGCTGGGAAGTCAACTGCCAGGATTATGCCTCGTCTGCTTTCACCCCAAGTAATTGTTCCACAGTACTGTTGCATAGTGAGGCCCAGGCCGATGTGGGAGCGCAAGCAGAAAACCTTTGATCCTGCACGGAATTTAATACTTTCTGTGAAGCCCTTCGCCAGACACTATACTGACTGATACAGCCATCCTGTACTTTTGCCTTGTAACTTACTGATATTGTAATGACTAAGGCATCTTTTACCTTCAGTGCCATAAGTCGTTCAAATGCTTTCCCTACTCTCAGGCGGCATTCCTTAATGAAACCCTCATCTGATTGCAATTTGTTAATCACTAACCCTAGCGCTAGACAATAACCCCTGCCCCTCTCTGTATATAGACACGTTCTTTCATCTGACCTCCGATTCGCTATTGATGAGGTCGTGAATCGATGCTAGATAATTCCTATTGTTCCCGAAACGTCATCGCAGGATCAACGGGATTATGAACGTGGCTACACATACAGTACTACTGGATTTTTACGTTAATAATTAAATCTGACGCTGTCGATATGTCATCACTGTTATGAAGACAACGGTCAACGAAGTCCATCCATCACCGTTCTTGAATGAATCGTTCTATTCTGCACACTGAGTGTTCTAAACCAATTCCGCGCATTTTAGTAATGCAATATTGCTTTCGTACAACTTAATCTTCGGCCAGGAGCAATGTACTGTTGCAAACCAATTCACATGCCTCGTTTACAAGGGAATTCCACGAAATACAGGGCATTTCATAATATTCTCCGTGATTACAAACATTTATAGCAAGAAAACCAAAGGACCTACCATAATGGAATTGTTCACAGCCACAAAAAACAGAAAAAATTTTTTTTGACAACTATAGATGTTCGATGTGTTCACCAGAGGTGACACAGCACACACCGATACGACATTCAAGTTCTTGCGACACACGCGTCAACATGGGTGCATTGATAACATCCAGTTTCAGTATATTGTTTATACCACGCATGAATAGTCTTGTCTGTAGGCGGGCCCTTTGCGTACTTTGCAAGAAATGCACGTTACACAGTAACCACAGACTTACTCGTGTGATATTCCAACACACAAAACGACTTCTCCCCCAGAGCGACCATTTTCTCACTACAAACACTCGCATCGCCCCAGCGGCAGAAATGTGAACTACGATGAAAAACAACTTAATGGAAAAACAATTTTTGAGTTGTTCCTTCTATCTGTACAGTTTTCGTAGATACGTGTACTACTCTTTTCCTATAATAAATTTTTGTAATCCCGGAGTACATTATGAAACGCCCTGTAGATTTTAATGCGTCTTCGTACTTCATATGTAATAAGGAGTGGTTAGTGGGAATTATCCGAAGGCATCATTTGCGTGTAGACTACGACGAGCCCCTCACAGATGCGTCGTATCAAAAGACATCTCTCTATTCGTATCGCGCTAGACAGACTTAATATAAATTTACAGCAGTTTTCTTATTTAAAATCTGTTCTATTTTTACTCAGGAACTGTCAATAGTCTTTATTGTTGGTGACTATGTTGACGACAGTTGCTGTTTGTAACAGCTGGTACCTGCTGGTCACTGTAACCTTGTGAAAGTTTGAGGTACAGAGTGTACAGTTAAGAAAACTATGAACGATTGCACGCTATTTGAAGTGGCACTCCGACTTGAGCTAGTCACAAAGCACCCTAGTCACCTAATTATGCAGCAGGCCGATGCTCCTTCTTTCATGGATATGGCTGTACTCCTGGTGACAACACACGCCCTTGTCAACGCGCAATATGCAAATGCTCGAACCAAGGAACTGTACTTTACGTTGAAAGTTATAAATCGCTTTCATACGTAGCTTACAGTAACAGCAAGGAGCGCCACGAAGAAATCTTTTAAGACTCAAAATAATCGGTAAAACATTCACGATGTGATGACGTGTCTGAACAGTTACACCTTGTGGCTCCAGCTGCGAGATACAAACTGTGTTACATGGCTGCTCTAGGACGGTAACACAGTGGCGAAGAGAACTGGACGAATACGGCCGGTCTCTAACGTAACCGCGCAATTCCATTTGCGCTACTATTCTGCAGCCCGTAGTATTGTCTTATCCTCCGTATTGGCCTGAAAGTAACACAAGAGCAATTTTGTCTTCGCTTTCAAATATTCTGTTAATCTTATAGTTGAAGGTAGCTAAGTCACTTTAAGTAATTTTACAAATTCGCACATTGTGTTTGGAAGACCCTCTTCTAATTCCGCGTAGCGCCTGATATTATTTTGTATAATATTGTGCTTAAGATGTAGCTAAGTCACTAATCTGCTCTATTAACGGGGTTTAGCGTCCCTTCCAAGAAAAGTTAGTGAATCATATCTGCAACGTAAATCACACTGCCTCTTTCTACAGTGGTTTTACTCCCTTCTGAAGTACCGTATCTCGGATTAAAGAAAAGCAACTTCTGAATTTTCAATTTGATACAGTCTGCTTTGTTCACAGAAGCACTTTCTGAGAAATTCTGTGGTCAGCAGTTCATATCATCTGTATTCTTCCGACTAGAAGAGGATGTGAGAATGTTTTCTCATGCTACTTCAGTAATACCATCTTTCGCAATAACAAAGCATGATGGATGTGACCTTTGGAAGAAAATCTAAACATGATACTGGTACATGCTGCGTGTACTTACTTATAACAATGTGTATAACCAATTAACGAACTCCACAGGACAAAGTCCTTCTTGATAAGCTAAGAGTTCCTCAGCAATTGAAAATATTCTCTGCAATTTTCGGAACCCGACAGTTCATTATTTTGTACACAAATACCGCCATTTGTCCCTATACTGGGATACCAACCCATTCGAAGCCTAACTATAGTAATTCTTTAAGATCCCCTCAAATATTATTCTTCCATTGAGGCCTAGGTCTCCAAGCGGTCCCTTTACCTCAGTTTTCCCTACCAAACTTCACACTCCCCACCCTCTCCTCCAACTTGCCACTAACACCGCCATTTTGATTCTTTTTGACTTCATCAAGGAAGGGAAAATTTGGTGATGTGCACAGATGATGAGGCTCCTTATTATGCACAGTCCAAATACCCACGTCATTTTCCCCCTTAATCCCACGAGCTGATGGGTGCCTAGCAAATAAGACACAGTCCCAAACATTGTAACAACTGAACTCAAATAAAAACGTATTAGTCATCCCTTAAGCCCAAATACCCATCTTAGTGGTGCCCTCTTCTTCATTACCCGCAGCCTCTCGTGTCCCTCGATGTCAGAGATCAAGTTTCACACCAATAAAACACAACAGACAAAATTTCGAAGATGTATATCTTAGTATTTTTATTTTTGTGCAGAAGGTGTGAAGACAAAAGATTCTGGACCGAATAGAAGCAGGCACTCCCTGAGGTCAGTCTGCTCTTCTTTTCTTCATGAATGTTATTTTGATGTGTTAGCGTCTCTCCCAAATACTCATAGGCATGGCTATAAAAACTCATCATTTTAAGGCTGACTCTAACTTGAATTTCATTTTGTGAGTCAGTGCTTACTGCGCAGTAAACACACTCCCTTTCGGTTACAACAGAGTGTAATTTCCTGCTGTACCTCATATATAAAATTTGACGGTGCCTTTCGTTGTTATTTCATTCTGCATATAAAATCGATTACTATGTCAATATATTTGGGCATGTTGGTCGTGTTGTTTAGACCAGTGCGTAATTTCTGAAAATCCACAGACAACAATTGCTGTTTGTTGATGATTACGAACATTATTCTAAACGAAAACAATTTGACATTAGTAGCTATCTTAGATCAGAGACGGATTAGACAAAGATAGTCATTGTGACTTACGCTTTGCTTTTAAATAATTAAATCCTGATGAATAATAAATTCCCCGCGGGCAATTACAATTGTAAATCTAGATATGCGCTGGACGTCCCGCAGTGCGACCCGCAGCAGAAACAAGAACTTCATGGTTGTCCAAAATGTCCAGACAGGCTCTGTGGTCCACCCGGGCTTCTCTTCAGTGGTACGGAGAGCTTCTTTCACTGGGGGTTCAGCGGTTGTGGCGTGAAATTGATCACTGAACAACGACTATTGCCGAGGTTCAGAATGACTGGGACTGTACCTCCACTCCACCTATATGTCTTCTTGACGTGGCCAGAAACAAGTGTAAGGTGTCGCTTTTACTAAATGTATCACCTGTTTCATATTCACAAAGTAATAATTCTGAACACGCATCATATTCCTCTATATCGTGGTTCTTAAGGCCCCTGTGCAATGTCGCATACTGGAGAAGCAATGGCCTTGCTATGAGACATGTCATGAATTTTAAAGTATTACTCATGTAAATTCTAAGCTTAGAAGAGTTAAGGATAAGAATATATATCACATATGTGTAAACAATTTGGGGTTAATAAATCAGCTGTAAACTGCGTATTTTACACTATATTTCCCCTTTTAAGTTTAGATTTCTAAGCGGCAGTCACTACTTAATTGTACGAAATTGTAAGAAAGATAAATCAAATTCTTCTTTTTCTGCAGTATGATCAAGCGTCATTGCGTGATTGGATCCTGACATTTAGAGACAGCTTAGTGATCTCATTTTCAAGAGTCAAATGTCCTTCATTGGACATCCGACTCAAAATAAGGAATTAATGGATGAAGCCGTAACGTACACTAGAGCAATAGCCTAAAATCTCGCCAAATATTTCATTAAGTTCTGATGTAAAATTGTCGGAACTTTATGTTGTCAGTTGTTGTCCCAAAATTTTCTAACAAGAAAAGAAGAGATAATAACGACTTCAGACTTCCCGTGCGGTGTAAAGGAGATCTGCGTTTTTCTGGGGTTTTACTTAGCGTAGAATGGTAGTTCTGTTACGGACGTTTCGGGACAACTAATCTGTCCCATCACCCTTAATGATGGAACCTATAATTCGCCTCGAAACGTCGGCAAAAAAAACTAGCATTCTACGCTAAGTGAAATTCCAGAAGACAGCAGATCTCAAGAGTTATGCAGTTTTGTTATCCAAATCTTTACGTACCCTAAGAAAAAGAAGTCATGAAATACATAATTTCTTTTACAAGCCTGAAGTGAATAGTGCACAAGTTTACAAAAACGTAACTGCATAACAATTCATGTAGATACAAAGAATTCGTCACACAAACTTTATGAGACTTTTGGGTTTGACTCGTGATAATCTTATAAGGGCATTCTTTAGTTTGCGTGTCCCAGGTTTGTGACAAAGCAGAAATCCTGTGGGATGATTTAATTCCAACATGTTTACTGACGCCTGTGTAGCAGCAGCAAAGCGAATCCAGCAAGCTTTCACCAACAAAGGGTTCTTAAGAACAAGCCTTTTCGTATTGAAAGAAGGTTCAGCAGCGTAATGGAACTTAATTTACGGCACTGCAGTAAATTTTGTTTCATAACACAACAACCAAGCTGTGAGGCAATGCCACTAACATATTCAAAGAATTACACGCGCTGTTTATAAGTAAGATGCTGTTCCTTACAAAATGGATTTCAGTATGGCTCGTATCAATCAAAATGGCAATAAGCGTACAAAACTCATTAGGAAATGCATTTTAGCTTTCCTTCGCTTTTTAAAGTTGTAAAAGTAAAGTATACAACGGCAGCAGCTCTCAGCGCAACCTATCAAAACTTCCTTCCGCGGTAAACTTAGCGGAACGCTCGTCTGTCGCTGTCACCAGCTCCAGCAAAGTGTTTCTGGGAAGGAATTAGACCGTTCCTCGGCCGACTGCCTTGACATAAAGCTTACATATCGATTAGTGCCGCATATCAAGTTAGTGCGCAAGTTAGGTCTCAAATACATCTAAAAACCTCGACCTCCAGAAATATTTCAGGCACACTCACTTACTAACATCATTTTTAACGGTATTATGTACTAAAAATGAGACGGGCTGATCACCTAGCACGAACAGGATATATAAAAACGCTTAAAATATTAGTCGAATAATCTGAAAGAAGGAGACCTATTATAGATGTTGGCATAGACTCTAGAGAAACATTCAATCCACAATTTAGGCACTAGAGTGAACTAAAAGGTAAAGAGATTATGGTCTTTTGAGAATTATTCTGTGTAGTGAACACCATGGAAAATGAATTCATATTACACTGTACCTTAGATAAACGGAATATAAAGGTGTGATGTAGAGCCACCTTGCTCAGAATACGGAACAGTACTGGGTTCTTGGTAAAACAATAACAACACTTCGGTTTCCATGTAAGGCAAGAAATTTACTAATTATGTAAATGACTATAAGCTCCTCGGAGTCGAGTCTAAGCTACACAGCAGAATGGAAGTTTATCCGCAGCAGTGGAAGATTGGTGTGGATTTTGAAATCTTCCGGGCCAAAACTAGCACAGTCATAGGGAGATATACATGGAAGGGAACTTCGAAGATTGATACTTGGTTTTGGTAATACTGTTATTTGTAATGTTGGAATTGGAACGTCTGGAGAAAAATCCGGGCCCGCCAGCGGAGCAGGACAAGATTGATCACATATTAAAGCAGATAATACATTAGGAGAGGAGGAATACAGCGGTCCAGAATCTATTATAAACGCAAGGCAGGAAGACGGGTGAAGTGAAGAAAGGAAGTAACGAGTTCGGAGTAAAATTTGATTAAGTAAGTGAGGCCATAAGAGGAGTGACTTCGGATTTATACCAGATGAAGCAAACAGTGGGAAAGAGGGACACGGAAGAGCAAACAACGATTGGCAGAATGGCGTTTGGAAGAAAACTGGAGAAAGAAAAATATTGTGATTTCTAGATTGGAAGAGAAATGAAAAGAGATAGACTGAAGCTTTGAAAGTGGTAACAAAGTTTTTATATGAAATAATTGCGCTGGGAATCTTGGTTAGTGGCACTGACTGGGTAGTTATAGGGGAAAATATCTGAGATTATTCTGGTAAAATTCTTTTCCGTTGGTAGGATGGAGCAAATACAAAATATATCGCGTTCAAAAATTAAGGTCGACGAAGATCTTTGTTTATAAGAAAGAAAAGTAGAAAGTGGACTAATACAATGTTTAAAGGAAGCCATGAGAAGGCAAGGTAAGGCGTTTTGCAAGGAATAAAATCTTGTGGTAAACGGAGGTTTATGAGTTAGGCTGCTTGTTAAAGAATGTGCAGCAGAATAGGAAGAGTAGCGGTGCGGACACCCCTGCCGAGCGACCGTTTGAATGGTTTGAGGAAATTAATCAGCGAGAATCGGAAGGTGGAGGAAGCAGCAATTCAGAGAAGCGACCATAGAAGAGAAGAGTCATATGGGGTAGAGAGGACGTTGGAAGGGTGAAGTCGGCGGCGTACAGGGAATGTGGAAAGGACGTGGACGTTACACCACTATGGGGGCATCAAGAAACGTGGTCATCTTTGAGACGATGGGTGGGGATATTTGCAAGTTGCGCTAGGTTACTTGTTTATCCTCTGTTTTAACAGACTGTTAGTTTGGCGTTGTTTTCCGAGTGGTGGGGCTGCAGGGACTGATGAATCCTGTGACACAACAGAAGATAAAGAGGAGGAACGGGGTCAATTTAGATATATGACCGACTCGTTGTGTAGTTAAGTGTGTTGGCAGTGGTGCAGCAAGGTGTTTTGTTCCACTGGACGCGTAATCACGATGACCACGCCAAACAAAAATTACGGAACTTAAAAAGTCACATTCAAGTATTTATTGAATGTAATTTTTATTTGGCTCAAGAGTCTCAGATTTTTTGAGGCCAGAAAATTTTTTTCGTTTATAATGTTCATTTTGCCAACCTTGAATTCTGCTATGCGGGATGGCTGCACCGCTATCCTCTCTTATCTACGCTGTGTGTGGCAGCTGGTGAAATTAATTGAAAGAAACACGTGACTCTTAATATATGTAGGAATCCAGGAAGTCCAGTAGGGTAGGTTAAAGTATCAATCATCGGATTTATTATGAGATTGAGGCTGGTATGATGAAAATAGGAAAACAGTGAGGGAATGAGAAGTCACGTTCCTACTTAAGAGTTTGTTTAGGTTTCAGGAATAACAGTGCACAAACGTGGCATAGTACTAGTACTTTAACTTAAATTTTATGAAGTAGTTAGGAGAACAAGTGTAAGGGGTTTGTGTTTGTGTGTGCTTGTTTGGTGTTCGTAACTAATTAATGCAGGTCAATGCACGGGAAGACGGGGTTCCATTATTAAACACCTATTAGTCTACTTTATGCAGACAATATTCAGAACTGATAATTATATTACAGTTTTATATACATAGGTCCGGGTATCGTGAATAGAATTTAATAATTTTCGAACAAGATGCGACTTATTCAGTTTATTACATTTCTGTAGGCAGTTCTACATGTTTCGGGTGTTGACACCCATCATCAGGAACTCGTACAACTGTAAATACAGCTTCTGGTATTTATTCAACTCAACAACGAGAGCGGATGATAGTAGATCCGGCTAATCAACACCAGAAGCTGTATTTACGGTTACGAGTTCCTGATGATGGGTGTCAACACCCGAAACATGTAGAGCTGCCTACAGAAATGTAATAAACTGAATAAGTCGCATTTTGATGGAAAATTATTAAATTATATTACAGTTTAGTCATAATTATGATGTAGTGGATTTATAATTTTTATATTTATACAAAGGTAAAAGGAAAGAGCAAAGTTGAAGTAATTTGCTATTCTTAACATAATAATTTGAGTTAATATATAAAGAAGAATAAGGAGCAGGATATATGAATTTACTGAATGATATAACCATACATATGATCTATTGATAAACAGTTGTGTTTTGAAATTTTATTAAGAAAAATAATGAAAGAGAATACAAGGTGACATGCGAAGCAGTCAAAATTTTACACCGAATTTCAGGATCTCAGTGATTATTTTCAAAATTTGAAAATGAAGATACGTGTTTAATAAGACTTGAAATGGTGTTCTGTTGGCGAATATGAATGGTAGATTGAGGAAAGAGTTATTTAACACATTTGTTTCAAAACTACATATGATAGCTGCGTAGAGGTAAAAAAATCTATTGCGGCCTATATAGTCTTCAGGAAAATTCCACTCAATAAATACGTAAATAAATATAGACAATGTTCTCACAAATATCTCTTCTCCACGGATCTGGTTATTTTGCTACTTGCATATAACCTCAATAATCGTATATTTAATTTCTAGCTCCTCGCGACAGAATTTTGGTTCTCCTGAGTGCGATCCAAACAAATGCTGGCCATTACAAACCCCTCTAAAATAACTAAAACTCACTGTGTCAAAATTGACTTTTCGTAACTTCATAAATTACATAAAAACGTCAACTAACGGAAGTAGCAAACAGATTAAAGGAACAAAAATAAATATATGTATAAAATAATGTGCTGTGACGTCAATTGAAAATAATTAGGGAAGTGTTAGCACATTAGGTATTTTATAACTTACAGCTACTTAAGCTTCATATTTGTATCTCGCTTTTGTCACAACGTAATCACATAAATATTATCAAAGAAGAATTAAAGAAATAACTATAAAAAATAGCATAATACAGAACTGTTAAATAAAGTACAATATGCAGCCGTGAAAAGTGGGGCCTGTCACCACGGCATGGCGCGTCCTCAGGTTGCGGAAGGAAGAAAGGCCTCCGATATGGAGGGTGGCTGTTAATATATTGAATAAGCAAACGCGGACAGCCGACTAGGGGTGGCTTACAGCTTGGGGGGTTAGTCGAGATGTTGATAAATCCTCACCGCTAAAATTGGTTTTGTTGCGAAGCATGAACGCTTGCCTCGGACCTGGATTGACAATTGGTGCGACATAAGCAAAGAAAACGGGACATTAGATCTGGTACGTGGAATGTTAGGATCCTTTACAGGGCAGGTTCACTTACAGCAGCAGCCAGGGAATTAGCAAGATATAAATTATATTTAGTGGGTGTTCAGGCGGTTAGATGAGACCTAAAGAGCAGGGGATTATATTTTTTTTAATGCAAAAGGAAATAAAAATCATCAATTAGGAACAGGAATTTTGTACAACACAGAATAGTGTCAGCTGTTAAGAGAGTAGAGTTTGTTAGCGATATGATACCATATATAGTTCTGAGAGGTCGCTGGTGTAATATCACTGTTCTGAATGTGCATGCACCAAGTGAGGAGAAAAGTGATGATTCAAGAGAGAGTTTTTATGAGGAATTAGAGCAGGTTTTTTTTTTAACATTTTCGTAAGTACCATACGAAAATTCTATAAGGAGATTTTAATACAAAAGTGGCGAGAGAGAATATTTTCAAACCGACAATTGGGAATGAGAGTCTACATCAGGATAGTAATGAAAATGGTGTTTGAATAGTAAAATATGCCACATCAAAAAATCTAATGGTCAAGATTACGATGTTCCCGCACCGAAACTTTCATAAGTACACATGGATCTCTTCTGATGGGAAGACTCACAACCAGATTGATCACATATTGATAGATGGGAGATGATAGATGGGAGATGGCATTCGAATATACAAGATGTATATAGTTTCAGGGGAGCTGACTGAGATACTGATCACTAATTTGTGGTTGCAAAATTTAGGGAGAAATTTGCAGTAAGGTAACAAGCAGAACAGAAGTTTGATGGGGAAAGATTTAATTTCAAGAAGCTAAATGGGCTGGAATTTAGGAAAAAGTATCAGATTGAGGTTACAAAGAGGCTTGCAGCTTTGGAGAACTTAAATGATGACGATGTCATAAATAGGGCTTGGTAGAACATTAAAAAAATATCAAAAACTAAGCTGAAGAGAGGCTACGTATGTGCTAGTTGAAGCAGCATTAAGCATGGCTTTATGAAGAATGTTTAAGTTTTTTTAGATCAAAGGAAGCTTGCTAAAATGCAGTAGTTACAGGGTCCAAAGCAAAGTAATGTAGATAATCTCAACAATATGTGAAGCTAACAGACATTTCAGGAATAAAAGGAGGAAAATCTGAACGCTAAATTTGTACTTGAAACTTATGGAAAGTTAAAGAATATCAGAGATTTGTATAGGGGCATCAGTGATCTTAAGAAGGGTTACCAGCTTATAACTAATATAGTATAAGATGAGAAGGGTTATTTGGTTACTGACTGAGACAGTATTTGCGCTAGCTGGAGGAAATATTTCCTTCAATTTTTCAATGAACATGGGATTAGTGATCTTAGGCAGACAAACAGATATACATAGTGCAAAACAACTAGTGCCTGAGCCGAGTGCGTCTGAGTTTGAGATGGCTATTGAAAAGTAAAAAGGCACATATCACCAGGTAATGATCAAATCCCAGCATAATTGATTAAAACACGGGGTAGGACAATTTGCTCTGATATCCTTAAACTTATTTGTTGTATTTGGAATAAGGTGGGATTTCCTGTGGAGCGGAAAGAAGCGGTCATTTTACCCATTCATAAGAAAGGTGGAAAACGGATTGTAGTAATTATAGAGGAAAATCACTTCCGTCAACAACTTACAAGATTATATCCAAAATCCTGCTGTCAAGGATAACCCCGTATGCAAAGAACATTACTGGAGATCATCAGTGTGGATTTCGACGCAACAGGTCAACTACTGATTAAATGTTCTGCGTTCGTCAAATACTTGAGAAAAAATGGGAATATAATGAAGCAGTGCGTCAGCTATTTATGGGCTTCAAGAAAGCCTACGATTCATTTAGAAGGGAGGTCTTGTATAATATTCTCATTGAGTTTGGAATCCCCATTAATCTAGTGAGTCTAATAAAAATGTGTCTGAAAAAAACCTATTGCACAATCCGGGAACGCAAGCATTTGTCTGAGAAGTTTCCTATTAGGAATAGTTTGAAACAAGATGTTCTATCTCCATTGCTTTTCAAATTCGCTGTAGATTTTGCCATTAGAAGGGAACAAGTAAGCCAGGATTGTTTGAAATTAAATGGTACACATCAGCTTCTGGTTTATGCTGATAAGGTTAACGTATTGGGCGGAAGCATATGCATCCTAGAGGAAAGCACGGCAGCTTCGGTATTCGTTAGTGAGGAGACTGGTCTAGATAAAACTAAGTACATGATCATGTCTCGAGATCAGAATGCAGGACGAAATCACAGTATGAAGATTGATAATAATTCCTTTGAAAAGGTGGAAGAGTTCAGATATTTGGGAACAACCTTAACAAATCAAAGTTCTATTCAGGAATAAATAAAGAGCAGATTGGAGTCAGGGAATGCTTGTTATCATTCTGTGCAGAATCTTTTGTCTTCCAGTTTGCTAGCCAGAAATTTAAAGATTAAGATATACAGAATTATAAGTGTGCCTGTTGTTTTGTATGGGTGTGAAACTTTGTCGCTCACATTTAGGGAGGAAAGTACGCTTAGGATGTTTGAGAATATGATGTTGAGGATAATATTTGGGCATAAAAGGGACGAGGTAACAAGGGAGTGGAGAAAACGACATAATGAGGAGATTAATGATCTGTTTTCCTCGTCCAATATTTTACGGGTGTTAAAATCGAGAAGAATGAGAGAGTTGGAGCATGTATGGGGGAGAGGAGAGACGTATATAGGATTTCGGTGTGGAAACCTGAAGGAAAGAGACCACTTGGAAGATCCAGGCGTAGTTGGGAGGATAATATTACGATGGATCTTCAGGAATTGGGATGTGGGGATACAGACTAGATCGAGCTGGCTCAGGATAGGGACAGGTGGCGGGCACTTGTGAATACGGTAATGAACCTTCTGTTTCCAAAAAATGTGCGAAATTTCTTGACAAGCTGAAAACCGATTAGCTTCTCAAGAAGGGCTCCTTGGTGTAAGTAAGTAAGTAACGATGTTCAGCTGACCTGAATGTATCCTTTACTATGCAGGTCAGCATTAAGCAACTTCAAAATCGTAACCGTATATCCCCACTCATATTCCTAAATTCCTATCTTCGAAAAATCATTTAATGGTCATAGAAAGCTTTGTAAAACCTGAATAAATTCTACGAAATATTTTGGTGACGAAAGTCAGCATTGCTCCATATTCTCCCTCGATATATGAAACGGTCCTGACCACATATGTAATATATCACATCCCCCGTCTCAACTTGACAGCTTCATTTCTGTCCCGACGCTTGGCTAGTCACAGAGTAAATGTTTCAAGTCTATGCATTTGTTTGCTGCTACAATTTAATAAAGCATATTATACTCTAATATTGATAGTCTAAGGAATCTCATGTACTCGTGATGTTAATCTTCTGCTTTTACTGTCGCTATACAAAAAGAAAATGAAAGATTTTGCATATTGCATAATATCACAACTAATGATTTGAAATTTCAGCAATATTCTCACATAATTCAATATTTCTCTATATTTGTAGAAATTCAAGAAAGAGAACAGGCTTCCCACCGGTAAGTTTGGCTGTTTAATATCAGTACAATAAAGGTATATTAACATTATGCCTGCGCATAAACGTTAAGCCATGATGACGTATGGGGGAGCAGAGGAAACACCGAAATCTTCTTTAATCCCGTAAAAAAGCCGAGTTCAATGCTAATTATTATGCTCATACCTATTTAAACCGGAAGAAAGAGCTCCCCGTACCAGAGTCATACGAAACCATCAATCCTACATGACCGTAGTAATGTGATGTAAGTGTTCTTCATTGAGTTTTAAAATATATGCTGATTTGTTTTGCCTGATTTAGACTGGGACTGACAGAGTCGAAGGAACAATAGTCCATTACTGTACATTATCACTGTATGGTTATTATTTACACCCGATGTGTTTCTAACGTTAATTTTTCCCCGAAGTTATCCATACTTTTCGTAGCGGTACGGCTGCGTGTCCAACTGATCCTGAGAGCTACGCTGGCGGTAGCGTTGCTACTAGTAGGGTCTCCAATACCGTAGGGGTTAAATGTGATGACCCAGACAAAAAGGGATATCCTGGTCCTCTAGGTTGGGGGGGGAGGGGAGGCGGGACGAAGACTAACAACCTTACCTCCGTAAAAAGAACTCACTGTTGGGAATTCCAATAATGGACAGCAGATGGATGCAGAACAGAATTGGCTTCTATAATTAAAGATCCCAAGGCTTTCAGAGGACCGAAGAATCAAGGAGTCATTAGGCCTAGTCTAATGATAACGCGTGCGTGTTATGGATATCAGCAAGATGGAAGTGTGCTGATGACAATTACCGGGCTTGTGTTAGACAAGAAAATTACACTATAAGGAGCTTAATGATTGGGGCTCACATCAAGAAGACGAGGGTGAGAGATATGTAACGCATGGGAAAAGCATACATGCAAACAGAGTTTGGTTTTAAAACATGATGGAAAGAAACCGCTTGGAAGACCTAGGTGTAAATGGACAATTACTCAATTTAATCTTACGAAATATGATGAGATCCGTCTGTCTTACAATAGGGAACAGTGATGGGCTCTTATGTCGATGCAGTAAGCCTCGAGTTTAATATAATTCGGGGAAAATTTGACCAGTCGAGCAGCTATCAGCTACTTAGCAAAATTTGATATTTACGCGGCAGTGTAGCTGAGGATACCGTTCTTCTCTGATATAACACTGCATCACTTGTAATATGACCCAGACCTTTCGAGACAAAGTAAGGTCCCTATTGGCGACGGTTGCCACGTTTTCTACACCTCTAACATGCTCACACGTCACAATACAGCCACTTATTCTTTCCTCTTTTCTAGAGTCGCACCTTCTTAGACCACACACAGTACTTCTTCTTGTGCTGTCTGCAGCTCTATCTTGTATTTTAATTTTACACTGTATTATATTTTGTTATTTTGGACTTGTTGTGGCTCAGGTAAACACAAATTAATACACAGTTAAAAATTGTAGCCCGTTATTCACGTAATATGCTACAATTCGTCATAAGCGTTTCGTCTTAAAGGAGTTATCTTCAGTGTCGCCGTCTAAAGATAAATGAACACACTGCCAATGTTACTAAAGTTGATGGTTAAAGTAATTTGCATGTATGACGCATTGTAATGTGGCAAGTAATTGCCAGTCAAGTAGAATAAATATCAAGAGCACGTACTTAAACAAACCTACCTGCAACAACGTCAGTTTTCTTAATATTTTTATTGACAGCTACTGCCAGTTTCCGGGATAAGGAATTCGCGGTTTACGTACACTCGGACATACTTAAAAAAAATCTGAATTAATGAAATATTTTTATCCCTTACTATATTTGTAAATTGTTTAAAGTTTATAAAGTTTATAATATTCTAGTATTAATACAGTAATTATTAAACGTACTTTTTGTGTATTTCTTAGACAAAACTGATGGAAATAACATTTTAAACCTGTTCAGTGACCTTGTAAAAACATATACATGACCGACGAAGGGTTACGAATACCGTGGTTTGGTTAATTCCGATTTTCGTCAACTTCGGGAAAATTAAACCCATCAGTAACGGAACCCTTACTTAAGTTGGAAACTGCCTGTACTCTCTACTCAGCTCGGCTTGCTAAATATTTTATTTTACCATATATAAACCTACTCAATTAACAAGAATTTATATGGAATAAAGTGAAATACCAACTTGATGCAACTAGGTAATTTTATTGATGTAGTGCAGTCGCACGGCACCATCCGCACCGTAAACACGACCTACGCAGCGGCTCTTAAGACCACCACCCATCCAAAAACTCGGTGCAGAAAACCGTATGCTGCAACTCAACATCTAATGCTCCTGATGATTGGGGTATGTACCCGAAATATGTCGAGCTAAGAATACATCAATAAAATTACCTAGTTGCATCAAGTTAGTATTTCGCTTTATATCATGAGGAAGATGCACGGTCAAACAACACTCAAGTATTTATATATTTAATTTTACAGCTTTTATTGCATTATTACATACTATTTCAATATATTATACGTAATATCGGACGGGTTTTCACCTAACTTTAGATAGTGACACTCAAGATGGCTCACGTAAGCTGAAACGCGATTGCAATTTATGTATAAAAACCTACAGTTGGTAACTGTGACCTTATGTTTATGTTTAGGGTGTTTGTTCCATTTTTACTACTCCTTTCAGTGCTTACTGGTAAAAGCAATAGTAAGTTTCTCGTTACTACTACACTTCTATTCGACGTATAGCACACTGCTATTTCAGCACACTTCTGCCTTCACAGTCAGAAGGTAGTTCTCCCTGTAACAGGTCATGCAGGGGACAAGAGGTACAGCTTTGCTCTGCCCCAACCTCTGCGCTAGAAGTGGAAGGGTTTTGCCCTCAAAGTACTCTGACAGTCTTATCGACACTGCTTTTACTCTCCACTTCGTTAACGTCGAGCCTCATGGCTGACACATAGCAAGCATATTCCGCTTTTGCTCAGCAGAGGATTAATTTCCTCAGCAGTTCGCTAACTACCGCTTTCTCATCGAGCGGACACCTTCACCACATTACCTACAACCTTTCAAATCATCTTCTTCCTAAACTTTCAGTTGAAATAGGGCTATTCTTAAAGATGTTTCACCTTATTTCCAACATAAATCGCTACTTCATAATCCTGAAAGCGAGTGGCTACGGGTTGGCTGGTGGGGCAAGATTTTCCGCTATCGTCAAGAGCGGCCCTGGGGTCAAGCAATCCCACTGTACAATGGGTACCAAGTATCCTAGTGTTAAAGTGGGCGGGGTATGGCCTTGACCACCCTCCTCATCTAGCACCGAGGCTAAAGAAATAGTAGAGGTATTCCTTCAATCCCCTTGTTGGCTTTCATGGCCTTTTCTAGGATGATCTTAAAGTAATCTTTTATGTGTTTCATAACAGAACAGTAAGTTATTAAGATACGCGTGCCACTTTGTGTGTGGTTTCGCAAATATTATCTACCAAATTATGTGTATTAAAGTTAGTTTTTGGAGAAAAAACGATTGTTGTGTATAAGCTTCAGTTTGGTTGATTGCTTTCTTGCAGTAATTTCTAAGTTTCAAGCATTTAAGATTTAATATTACTCTGTTTCTCCAGAATGGTTCATAGTGCAAAAAACCTGCTAAATTACACTAAATATTTATAGTTACAGTGTGCAAATAGTTATGGAAAATATTTAACGAAATAAAAATAAAGAACACTTCTTGTCTAGATATTGGATCTGTAACAACTCGTTTTTTTCTTCTGCGGTGAAACATTTGTATCTTCATTAAGGTCAGTTTAAGGGTCAAATAAGAAAACAACGGTTAACGAAGCCTGCGAATGTTTAAACATTCATAACTGCGTGTATTCTCTTGTAGGAAATGCTGCCCACCTTCATTTCTTACTGTGTTAGTCTTGTCATTCCTTAACACGTCAGTTACCTGTTATTGATTCAAGGCTCTTAACTACGACGTAGCTTTGTCTTGAGAAATCAGTCTGTACACAATTCAAAGCTTCATTCTGAAGGTCAGAAGCAAATGGATCTTATTACTTTACGCTGCTGCTGCTACTACTAATACAACAACTACTACTTACTACTACTACTACTACTACTACTACTACTACTACTACTACTACTACTACTACTGCTGCTGCTGCTGCTGCTAATACTACTAGTAATACAACAACAACAACAACTACTACTACTACAACAAAACAACAACTACAATACTACTACTACTTCTACTACTACCATTACTACTACCTTACCGTTTAATTGAATTACGGGATGTCAACCGCTAAATTAAGTCTCTAGAACTGCAAAGTTTAGCGCTTGACTATCTGTAGCTATAGAACAGGAAGGGCATTCCTGTAACCGCCAAAACTGCAACTGAAAACTTTCCTAATTCACTTTAACCATGACCATTCCCAAATAAAACCATTTCAATTGCGTCTATTTACCAGTTCCTCCTTTTCCTCCTAAGTGACTTCTTACTCGAGAGTTTTAACATGAAAAGTTGGTACTTATCCTCTTTCTACCTATTACAACTAAATTATAAGCTTCTTTTCAATTTGTTTCGTGCAACATAGTTTCATGTCTCGAGATCGGAATTCAGGAAGAAGTCACGGTATGAAGATAGATAATAGTTCTTTTGATAGAGTGGAAGAATCCAAATATTTGGAAACAACCTTAACAGATCAAAATTCTATTCAGGAAGAAATTAAGAGCAGATTAAAATAAGGGAATGCTTGCTATCATTCGGTGCAGAATCTTATTTTTTCCAGTTTGCTATCCAAAAATTTAAAGATTAAGATATAAGGAACTAAAATTTTGCCCGTTGTTTTGTTTGGGTGTGAAACTTGGTCGCTCACATTGAGGGAGGAACGTAGGCTAAGGGTGTTTGAGAATATGGTGTTGAGGAGAGGAACGTGGTAACAAAAGAGTCGAGAAAACTACATAATGAGGAGCTTAATGATCTGTCCTCCTCACCCAATATTGTGCGGGTGATAAAATCGAGAAGCATGAGAGAGGTGGGGCATGTAGCGCGAATGGGGAGAGAGGAGAGGCATGTACAGAATTTTGGTTGGGAAACCTGAAGGAAAGAAACCACTTGGAAGACCCACGCGTAGATGGGAGAATAATATTAAGATGGATCTTCAGGAAGTGGAATGTGGGGGTATGGACTGGATCGAGCTGGCTCAAGATAGGGACAAGCGGCGGGCACTTTTGAATGCGGTAATAAACCTTCGGGTTCCAGAAAATGTGGGGAATTTCTTGACTAACTGAAAATCGGTTAGCTTCTCAAGAAGGACTCTGCTCCATGCAGTAAGTAAGTAAGTAAGTAAATAAGTAAGTAACGTAGTTTCGTAAGAGCGTTTTTTCGTAACTACAAAACCAAACTCCCGTTATCAAAACCATCGTTCTTCGATTTGCTTCGATACACATCACACCAGTCCCGCCACCTGTATGTGCAACCCGCTTCATTAGTTTATTTCTATCATTCCCTCCAAACTTTGTCCACTACCCCATTCGACAGTTACTTTCTCACGGTACACCTACGTGAAAATTCTTTCTATCTTAACGTTACGAATACGATACGGGAGTCATGTCATTTATTTTAATTATTTACTGTCAAAATTATATCTAATTCCTTACAAAGTCCAACAAAATAATATATACAAGGGAAAATACTATATAAAGAATTAATGTCTACGAAATATTCTGAAATATCCCTCTAAAGCTTTGCGGAAAACATTTCAGTTATTTTTGTTTAAATAATGCGTTTGTCATGACTTAACAGTTTAATGGGTCTGTATGTTTCAGCATCAGCCATCTAATGCACGTAGGAACAGCGAAGAGAAAAAGAAATTTACGATACAGGAGTTGATAAATCAAGCCCAAACACTGATTAAAAAAAACTGGTCCTTTGTGACTTGGCATTGTAAATAAAGCAAAACCATTACTAAATCGTAGTTTAAGATTTCCATGCTCCATTATAAGAAGCCATCTATAAAGATAAAAAATTGTGGATATTTCAGATGAGTTGTATAGAGTCTTGGTGGGGAAACCGGAAGGAAAGAGACCACTGGGGAGACCTAGGTGTAGATGGGTGGATAATATTAAGATGGATCTCCAGAAGGTTGGATGAGGGTATATGGACTGGATTGGGCTGGCCCAGGATAGAGACAGGTGGCGGACGCTTGTGAGTGCGGTAATGAACCTTCGGGTTCCGTGAAATGCGGGGAATTTCTTGACTAGCTGCTAACCAGTT